>JAABUQ010003987.1_pt1 | contig 26002 bp, 24 predicted proteins | sample 5560001 | NCBI WGS metagenome assembly JAABUQ01 (sample SAMN10711888, study PRJNA513371) | rock metagenome | isolation source: Antarctica rocks | place: Antarctica: Victoria Land, Finger Mt nord | collected 2015-12-18 | reverse complement strand
CCGATCTAACCGCGGCCTTCGCGGAAATGGGCCACACCGGTTTCGGCCCCCAGCGCAGCCGCGCAGACCTCCTTCCCGCCGCATCGCCATCGCTTCTCTCGCTTCCGCTCTCGCCCGCTCAGAATGCAGCGCAGCTACGCGTGGAATTCCTCACGCCAACGGAACTTAAGAGCGCCAATCACATCGTCCCTACGCCCAACTTTGCTGTGCTTATGACACGCGTTCGCGATCGCATCAGCACTTTGCGCGCGCTCTATGGTCCCGGCCCGCTTGCAATTGATTTCGAAGCGCTCGGCCACCGCGCCTCCGCCGTTCATCTCACGCGCAGTGAGATTCATCACGTCGAAGCGTCGCGCCGCAGCAGTCGCACCGCCCAGGTTCACCCGCTCGGCGGTTTCGTAGGCTTCGCCGAGTATGCCGGCGATCTATCTGAGTTCCTGCCGTACCTCGAAATTGCCGCTCATATCGGCGTGGGGCGTCATACCGTTTGGGGCAAAGGCGAGATCGGGACGGAAATCCTCGCTTAACTCACCGGTACCAATAAGAACGGAGTGGTCGTCGGCGCTGTCGATCCCGCACGCGGCTCATCGCTAACCGCCACCGCCTTGATCTGCGAAGGATCCACCGCCACCGAAGAGATGTGTATCGTATCGCCCGCCGCATCGCTTGGCCGGAACAGTCCCACCGGTTGCGGCGCACCCGTCTTCGGCACCAGCCAAAGCTCCAGCGTGCGATCGCTCGCGACCGCCGGTAGCCTCGATCCCACAAACACCAGCCCACCGTTGCGGTTCGCGAAAACCAACCCATGCGGCGCCGCTGGCGTGCCGAACGGTATGCTCCGCGTACCCGGCCTTCTCATCACATCCAGAGCCGAGCGCAATTCAGTCACCTCACCCGTCAATCCCGCCACTTCGGTGCGTGCCGCGCTGTTCGCATTCGCCAACGCCGACCGTAATTGATCCCGCTCACCTGTTAGCGCCGCCACCTGCGCCCGCGCCGTATCGCTGGCATTGGCTAACGCCGACCGCAACTGGTCCCGCTCGCCGGTCAACGTCGCCATTTGCGCGCTGGCCGCGCTGGCCGCGCCTGTCGCAGCCGCCAGCGCCACTCGCAACCGGTTCCGCTCGCCTGTCAGCGCTGCCACTTGCGCCTGTGCCGTGCTGTTCGCAATCGCCAGCGCCGATCGCAACTGGTCCCGCTCACTCGTCAGCGCCGCCACTTGCGCCCGTTCCGTGCTGTTTGCGGTCTCAAGCGCCGACCGCGCCTGGTCGCGTTCACTCACCGCCGAACTAAGCTGGCTCCCCGTCCGCTGCAACTCACTTCGCGCTCCCAGCGAGTACACAGCCAGCGCGATGCAAGCGGCACTCAAGGCCGCGACCGCGAACATCCAGCTCACCGGCCGCCGGCGTGGCTCGGGCGCTGCCATCGGCACAACGCGTTCGCTTGGCTGCGGCGCGACGGTCGCTAGCACTCGCTCACGTAGGTGCGCCGGTGGTTTCTCCTGCTCCGCAATCCCCGCCATCACAGCCGTTAACTGACTCGCCTCCCGTACATGTTCCAAGCAATAGGAGCACTGCTCAACCAGGTGCCGTTCAATCTCCGCCGCCAGCTCCGGTTCCAGCGCCCCCAGGACGTAGAGTTCGTACAGGTCGTCCATCTCGGTGTGTGTCACTTGACCCCACCTCCCTTGACGGCCGTACGCAGGCGGGTTAACCCGGAGCGCATCCAGCTCTTGACAGTTCCCAGCGGCTCGTTTAGCTTCGCTGCGATCTCCGTCTGCGAAAATCCTTCATAGTACGCTAGCTCCAGCACTCGTTTCTGGTTGAAATTGAGATACGAAAACGCGGTGCTAACGGTTCTAACCTGGTCCAGAATCGAGTCTGTCTGTCGTCCCTCATCGCTGCTGCGGACCCGCTCCGCATCTTCCAGAGGACGCAATCGCGTGGCAAACCGGCTCTGCGCCGAACGCACGTGATCGATCGCCATGTGCCGCGCAATCGAAAGAATCCAGACGCCAAACGACCCTTTCGCCGCGTCGAAATGGCGCGCGTTGTTCCACACCCGTATGAAGAGTTCCTGTACCAGGTCCTCTGCTACGCTCTGGTCGCGGGTGATGCGGACGAAAAGGGAATAGACAATGGCGCCGTACCGGTCATAGACCGTAGCCAGCGCTTCTGGCTCGCGCTTTTGCAGCCGCTCTACCAGTTCGGCCGCGCCGTGGTCATCCACCATTGCCGGTTATAGGACGCAGTAACTCGCAATTCAGAACATACCAAGATTTCTGCGGCCGGCAACGCGGATTTCCCGCTCTCGCTCATCCATTCCCAGCCCGATTCCGTATCGGCTTTGGAAGGTATTCTACGTCCATCTAAGAGGAGCTATGCGAATCATCAATAATTATACGTTTGCGTCGACGTTCGGAGCTTTGCTTCTGAGCTGTCTAACCGTCGGTCACGCGGGAGCTGTGTCAATCACACAAACCGGCACGCTCGGGGCTGACAACCAGGTTCATGAGTACCTGTTAAATCTCCCTACGGCTCAAACCGTCGACTTTTACACCACCTCCTACGCCGGTGGCAAGAATTTGGATGGTACTACCTCCGCGGCGGGTGGATTTGTCCCGGTTCTCACCCTCTTCTCCTCGGCCACGGGCCAAGTCATTGATTGCTCCGCCACCGGATCTACCTGTAGTGGAATCCAAATGACGCCCCCCATCGGAACCATCAAAGCCGACCCCACCACCGGCTTTGTCAACGACGCCTTTCTCCGGGAAAGTTTGACCGCTGGCTCTTACGTTGTCGATCTCACCGAGTTCCCGAACGGAGCCAGTGGCGATCTCAACACCAATCCCCGCTTCCTCTTCTCTAGCGACCCTAATGCAACCGGCAATGCTTGCGGCGTTACCGGTGGAATGTTTCTCGAAGCCGACATGAGCCCCTGCACACAACGCAATGGCGCCTTCACGCTCAACGTGGGCACGGTTCCAGAACCCGCCACTCTTTGGCTCGCCCTTCCGGTCCTCGTTTTAGGAGTGCTCGGTAGAAAGCGCCTTCTGGCACGCGCTTAAGCCACTCGCTTTGGGCGTGCCTTACCTCGTCTGTAAATCTGCACTTCAACTTTTACTCAACACGGAGCTAACTAATGTCAAAAAGCATCATCCCAGAACTCATTGCGGAAGCGCCCAACCGGCGTAGTTTCGTCCGCAAACTCGGCATCGCGAGCGCGGCTGTTGGCACAGCCGCCACCATCGGCGTCAAACGCGCCGACGCCGCGGTCAATGTAGAGGTAGAGATCTTGAACTTCGCCCTCAACCTGGAGTATCTCGAAGCGGAGTTCTACACCTACGCCCAATATGGAACGGGCATTGAGACTCAAGGCATCGGCACTTCCGGCGTCGCAGCCGGGTCCAACCCCGCGAACGGCGGCACCACCACTGGCGGAGCGAAGACTACATTTTCAAACAGCTTGTATTTCACCCCGCAATTAGCCGCCGAGATCGGCGCCGACGAGCGGGCTCATGTCACCCTTCTGCGCGGCGCGCTCGGTAGTTCCGCCATCGCCAAGCCCAATATCAATATCAACCCGCTCGGCCTCAATTTGGCCTCTCAGAACGGCTTCCTGACGCTTGCCAGAATCTTTGAAGATATCGGCGTAAGTGCCTACGCCGGGGCTGCGGGCTCTCTCGTGACTCCTGCTTACATTACCACCGCTGCTCGCATCCTAGCTGCCGAAGCCGAGCACGTCGCCAGCATACGCGTCCAGATCGCCGGACTGCGCATCCCCACGGCGCCTCCGCTCGACGGCGTCGACATTCTTCCTCCTCCCTCCGGTGCCCAAACACAATACCTTTCTCTCAGTACCGCGAACGGCCTTTGCGCTACCCGCACCACGGGACAAGTGCTTTATCTCGCCTACGGCAATGCTGTGGGAGTCACGCAGGGGGCTTTCTACCCCAGCGGCGTGAACTACCTGCCCACTACCGATCCGTCGTTTTACACTAGCTCGGCTCAGGCGTAACAGAGTACCTTCACGAGCATTGAGGGAGAGAACACAAGCGTCCTCTCCTTTTTTTATTACCGCGGAGTGATCCGTAAGCTAAATCGATAAGCTAACGGGATGTCTTCGCAAAAAACCGTCGTGCGTCAGGCCAACGTCGCGGACCTGGATCTGTTGGTTCCGCTGTTTGATGCCTACCGTCAGTTCTACCGCCAACCCAGCGACCCGAATCTGGCCCGCCGTTTTTGCTCCAGCGCTTTCAGCACAATCAATCGACCATCTTTCTCGCACTCGACGATCACGGGTCGTGCGTGGGCTTCACGCAGCTCTTCCTAAGCTTCTCGTCTTTGGCGTGCGCCGCCATCCTGATTCTCAACGACCTGTTCGTGACACCGGAAGCTCGCCGCAGCGGTGTCGCGTCCTCCCTGCTGCGCGCCGCTAAGGAGTTTGCACGCGCCGTGGGTGCCGTCCGCCTGTCACTCTCCACGGAAGTGACTAACAGAACCGCGCAAGCGCTCTACGAAGCCGAAGGCTGGAGCCGCCCATCGGAGTTCTACGTCTACAACCTCATTCTTCAAAACGAGCCCGGCTGAGTTAGTATAAGTGCTGATGAAGGACCAGCCCTCTGTAGCATTCAGTAGAGCCTGGCAGGCGAGCGCTTTCGAGTGGAAGTACCGCGCCTGGATTATCACCGGCCTCTACTTGCTCGCACTCGCTTGCTTCCGGTTCGACCGCCGGGACATAGGTTTCACTCTAGGAGGCCTGATCGCCGCGCTGGTTCCGGTCTCCGTTACCGGGAGGCTCGCTTACCTCGTTGCCGCGCTGCTGGTCGCTCTCGCCGCTTCCATCCGCACCTGGACCACCGCTTACTCCGCCACGCAGGCCCCCTCAAGCAAGTCCCCGTATACTCCCTATCTGGCCGCCGACAGTCCCTACCGGTTTGTTCGCCACCCCGCCTATCTGGGCGCCATTCTGCTGTTTCTCGGCTTCGGCCTGCTGCTCAATCCCTTTGGCTTTATCTTGTTAGTCGTCGGGATGGCCGTTCTCATCTACCGCCTGCTGCTCCGGGAAGCCGCCGACGTTCCCGCGGCGCAGCGTCGGCAATATGCCGCCTATTGCGCTGCGGTTCCAGCGCTGCTCCCCACCTGGCGCCGCTACTTGCCGCCCGGGAGCCGCTTACCGGATTGGCGAAGGGCTTGGCTTCGCGAAGCGTATCTGTGGGGATTTGCCGCCACCCTCCTCACGCTGGCCCTCACCTTAAACGAACGGCTGTTCTATAGCGCTCTGGCAATTTCTCTCGCTATGCAGGCGGCCTCCTACCTACTCTCCAATCGAAAACGCAAACTCGCGTGAAGAAATTACCGCGCCGCTGCCGACTTAGCCTCTTTGTGCCGAATATCGAATACGATCTTGGTCGCTTGTCCCTTCACATCGCAAGCCGTTGTAGCGTGGGTGTGATAGTCCTTATTCTCGCTACCGTTCTCCAGGCACCGGTCCAGATTAGTCGCGTAGAAGTGAAGCGCCGCCCGGGCGTTGGGCAGTTCGCGCGTGAAAATTGGATCCGCCGCCGCCAGGCATCCCCAAAGCAATTCCGCATTCTCGTTCGGGAATATCACTGCTGGAAGCAACGGCATCTCGTCCCATACTTTGAACGACACCAACACGCCAGGCTTGCCTGGCTGAACGTTGTACGCATAGTCAACCGCCGACACTAAGCCGGTCGAGGTGATTTTGTTGCACACCTCGCTCAGAATGTCGTAGTTCACTTTCTGGCCCACCTTCAAGCCCGACAACCGAACGAGAGAAGCGGTGGGTAAGCGCGAGCCGGTCCATTCAACCCCCAGCAACTCAACCAGCTTGTGATGGTCTTCGCCCTGCTGGAGACCGTCCGCCGGCGCCCCATTCTGTCCCGCTGGTGTATTCTGCGCCGGGGCCTCGCTCTGTTCAGGCGCGCTCTGCCCAATTAAAAAGCTGCCCATCGCTAAGCTCAACGCGATTGTTCGGACGAAAGTCATCGGAGGTTCTCCACTTCTCACAATACTGCGTCCGCCGCGCGCCCGTCTTCAGACGTTCAGCTAACGGCGCCCATTGAAGGTGCGCGGAGTTTTTTGAAGTGTGAAGTGGGTATTCACGCCGAAAAGGCATCCCTAGCGAAGGCATGCCTTTGTCTCCGAACTGTTGGGCGTTGTTAGCGCCGTGTTAGCGCCGTCCGCCGCCGCCGTGAAAGCCCCCACCGCCGTGAAAGCCGCCACCCTGGAACGATCGCACGCCCGTCGTGACTCCGCCTGCCCGGCTACCGCGTCCGTAATAACCGCGTCCGTAATACCCGCGTCCGCCGTAATAGCCGCCGCCATAGAGGCCATAGCCGTAAGCAAATCCAGGCGAGTAGTAACCCCAACCGAACGGGCTATACAGCACGCCCGCTCCCGGCAGAAAGGCGTAATCAGCCCAGAACGGGTCCCAATACCAGCCCGGGCCATACCATCCACCGTTCGTCGCGAGGGTGTTTCCCAAGTTCACGTTCGCTTGCGATTCATCGCGGCTTCTCACCTTGCTCCACACATAGAGGGGCTCCTCTTCGGCTGCCTTGATTTGAAAATCGCGCTTCTCCAGCGGCTGATCGCTCGCCAGCAAAACCTCGCCGGCTTTTTTCAAGGTAGTCTCGCCCGCGCTCTCCGCTACTTGCGCCTTGCCATCCAGCACCCTCACCCATCGTCGGTCTGCATCGAAAGCGTACAGCCCTTTGTGTTCAATCTGAGTGGTTGCACCATTCATCCGCACTTCAAGCCGGGAATTCTTCACCACTTCCGCTGCCTCAACCATCGCGGAACCGCGCTCCAATTCCAAGTTCACCCCAGTGAGTCCAGCGGATACAATGCGCGCTTCGCTGTTGTGGCTCACTCTCAAAAACGCACCGGGCGTCAACAACACTTCCACGTATCCATCTGAGGTGTCGATAACTTGATTCGCTGCTACTACCGTCGCTCCCACGGCACTCGCTGACAGCGCCTGTCCGTCCAGCGTCGCGTGCCCTTCCACGTAATTCACGGCACCCGGATAAGCCATTCTGCCTGAACGGCCCGCGGAGGTCGACACGGTTGTTTGGGCCAGGCCGGCCATCGCCGTCGCGAACAGCATTACCATCACTTGCCCGCTTCTTCTCCATTGCCCTTTCATCTTTATCTCCTTCTGAGTGTTAGACGCATAGAAGTAAGTTAAGTCGCATATCTTCAATGAGATAGAGGAATACCAATAGGTTGAAAAGCACCACCGCTTACAATGGCTTGCATGGCAGCGCACCGATTAAGCGACGGAGAGCTGAATTCGGATCTTCAGAAGCTTCCCGGCTGGACGATCAAGAACGAGAAACTGCACCGCGAATATCGCTTTCCGGATTTCGCCCACGCTTTCGGATTCATGGCCACATCGGCCGTGCTCATCGAGAAGATGAACCACCATCCCGAATGGTTCAACGTCTACGGCCGCGTCATCGTCGATCTCACCACCCATGATGCTGGCGGGATCACCAACAAAGACGTCGAACTCGCGGCTGTGCTGGAGGGAATCGCGAGTAAGTTGCGCTAGCTCTTCGCACCTTTACCCTCAACCGCAACCACCACCTGATTTGCTTTCACATCGGTGATGTGGTCAACCTGCCCGCTAGGCCAGTGGATCTCAATCTCCGCCTTCGAAGCTTTGCCCAAACCGAAATGCACCCGCAGATCGCTCTGCGAAATGTAGCTGCCCCCGCTTCTCACTTCGTCCACGCGCTGGCGCTGGCCTTCGGGACGGCAGTAAATGCGCGCCCCAATGCCGGAGCGGTTTGACTTAGTCCCCACCGTCTTCACCTTCAGCCAGTTATTTTTCAACGTGCTGTCGCAGCGCAGCAGTTGCGGCACATCGTTCACGCAATTCACCACCACGTCCAGATCGCCGTCGTTATCGAAATCCCCGACAGCACATCCCCGGCCCGGCACCGTCTCCAAAATACCTGGCCCAGCCCCTTGCGAAACATCTTCGAATTTGCCGTTCCCCAGGTTGTGATACAGAACCTTCCGCTCACGATATCCCGATTCGCTGGCCTTCTCGCGCACTTCCGGATAAACGTGCCCATTGCACGTAAGAATGTCCGGCCAGCCATCGTTATCAAAGTCTAGAAAGCAGATCCCCCAGCCCAGGAATCGCGTGTTCCGTCCCAGCCCGGCCTGGTACGTTGCATCCTCAAAATTCCCGTCCCCCAAATTTCGATAAAGACTCGACGTATCACCCGCGAAGTTCGTCTTCACAATGTCCAGCCGACCGTTCCCAAACACATCCGCCGCCGACACGCCCATCCCCGCCTGCGTCTTGCCGTCCGCCCCGAAGGCCACGCCCACTTCTAATCCGACATCGGTAAACGTCCCGTCATGGTTGTTCTTGAACAGCGCTGAAGGAGCCGAATCGTCCGCCACATAAATGTCCGGCCAGCCATCGCCGTCAAAATCACCCACCAGCACGCCCAGCCCGTAAGTGCCCTGTTTTTTGGTGATCCCCGCCTTCTCTGAAACGTCCGTGAAAGTTCCATCGCCGTTGTTGTGGAACAGAATGTCGTGCGCTCCTTGCAAGCCCGGCGGCCCGCAAGCAACCACTAAGCCTTCATACAGGCACGGGCCGCTCTCCGGCAACGGCGCCGTCTTCGGATCGAAGTCGATGTAATTCGCCACGTAAAGATCCAAATGTCCGTCCCGGTCGTAATCCAGAAACGCGCAGCCCGTGTTCCAGCGCTTCAGCCCCGTCGTCGTACGCGTCGTTACCCCGACTTTCGCCGCCACATCGGTGAACGTGCCGTTCCCATTGTTGTGATACAGCGAGCAATCTCCCCAATAGCTGACGAACAAATCTTCATGGCCGTCATTGTCGTAATCTCCGGCGCACACGCCCTGTCCCCATCCCGTGCGTCCCACGCCGGCTTTCACCGTAACGTCGGTGAAAGTCCCGTCGCGATTATTTTTGTACAAGCGGCTAATGGGCTCGGAGCCCTTCGGATACTTTGTTTCAAAGCGCGTCCCGTTTACAATAAAGATATCCAGCCATCCGTCGTTGTCGTAATCGATAAACGCCACGCCGCATCCGGTTGTCTCCAGCAGATACTTGTTGCTTCGCTCGGCCCCGAACGTCGTCTTCGCATTCAGCCCTGCTTCCCGCGCTACATTCACGAACTGAACGCCCAGCGGAATCTCTGCCAGCAAGCTGTCCAAGGAAAAGACCGGCACCGTCGCGCACAACGACTTGATGAACGTCCTACGGGATCGCATGTTTCGCCTACTTGGGCTCTTCCGGCGCATTGTTCTCTGGACTCAGCTTTTTCAACACCGCCCGGCCTTCCGCTGTTTTCCCGGCCGCCATCAACGTCTGCCCCAGCAGATACTGCGCGGCATGATTATTCGGATCCAACTTGACGGCGCGCTTCAGAATCCCCTCCGCATTCTTCCAGTCATGTTTCTTGTAATAACACTTACCTAATAAAATGTACGGCCCACTGAACTCCGCATTCAACCAAACGGCGCGTTGTAAGTTGGGTATCGCCAGCTCCCAATGTTCCTGACGCGTATAGGCATCGCCCAGCCGGTACCATGCCATGGAGAAGTTCGGGTTCAGCGTCAATTCCGCGTTCATTTCCGCAATGCCTTCCTCCAGCCGCCCCCGAAAAATAGCAACTTCGCCCAAAAGGTAATGCGCTTCCGGCAGCTTGGGGTCCAGCGTTAACGCCTTGTTGACCTCCGCCACCGCTTCCGTGTCGTACTCCTTTTTCAGCATCATTTGCCCGGCCAGCAGATGCCCCGCCGCGGAGCCCGGCGCAACCCCAAACAGCCGTGCGAAGGCCACTTCCGACTGTTCTCGCTGCGCCGCCTGTAAATAGGCGTAGCCCAACATGTAATTGGCCTCGTTCACCGAAGGCGCCTTCTCTAGCCAGGGGATCGCCTTGGGCGCCTGCGAAAGCATGAAGTAACTTTGACCAATCAGCAACACGGATTCCTGATATTCCGGCGACTTCGGCTCCTCGCTTCGAACTGCCTCCTCCAACGCCGCAATCGCATCCCCATACTGCTGGTGTTGGTAGAGATCCACCCCACGCTTATGAACGTCCGCGGAGCCGTACCAAAGAAGTATAAGAATCAGCAGCGCCATAACGGCAGTATATTGATGTCGCTCACTACGGCGGATATAAGTCGGTACTGAACCGCGACCGTGAGAAGCTGTGAATTAATCGGCCAAGCGGGTCCGCAAGCGTTCCGAAACGCGAAAACCCGGGACTGACTCGTTTTGCCGAGCGCCGTAAAGTACGAAAAACAAAATGGACTTCGTCGCGAGCGCAAAACGTTGTCTGTCCCAGCGGTTTTCCCCACGCGACACGGCTGGAGTTCCTGTCGATTTTTTCACACCTTCTAATAAAGCGGGTTCTTACACCAGCCGCGTCCCAGCCCTGCGTCTAGCTATCAGATGCGGCCATCGCAATTCAGTGGAAGAATAGACTCTTAGCATCCACCACCCAGATGATTCCAAAAAATCGTAGAGAATTCCTCCGCGCCACCTCGCGCCTCGCCTCCTCCAGCGCCGTGGCGTTCACCGCCGCGTCGTACTCCCGTGTTCTCGGCGCCAATGACAAAGTGAACCTCGGCGTCATCGGCGTCGGCGACCGCGGCCGGCACGACATGGGCATCTTCCTGAACAACCCCGGCGTCCGTGTCCCGGCGGTCTGCGACATCTACGGCGATCACATCCGCCAAGCCAAAGCGAAAGTTCCCGACGCCAAGACGTTCACCGACCACCGCGAATTGCTCGCCCTCCCCGGTACCGATGCCGTTCTAATCGCTACACCCGATCACTGGCATTCCCGCATCGCCATCGATGCCCTCAACGCCGGCAAAGACGTCTATGTCGAGAAACCTCTCACTCGTTCCATCGACGAAGGCATGCCCATCGTCAAAGCCGCGCGCGAGAACAACCGCGTGTGCCAAGTCGGGATGCAGCAGCGCTCCGCCAAGCACTACCTCCAAGCCAAAGAAAAGTATTTCGACAGCGGCAAGCTCGGCGTCATCACGCTCGCTCGAACCTGGTGGTATGGCAATAGCTGGCACCTCCGCAAGGCGCCCGCATCGCTCCAGACCAAGCCGCAGGATCTCGATTGGGCCCACTTCTTAGGCCCGGTGAAGTGGCGCGATTACGATCCGCAGCAGTACTACAACTGGCGCGCCTATCTCGATTACGGCGGCGGCCAAGTCACGGATCTGTTCACCCATTGGATCGACGTCGTCCACATGTTCACCGGCAAAGACATTCCGTTCTCTGCCTCCGCGGCCGGCGGTGTCTATCACTACAAAGACGGCCGCACCGCGCCCGACACCATCAACGTGCTCCTGCAATATCCGGCGCCCAACGAGTTCACCGCCACCTTTGAAGCGACGCTCGTCCCCGGCATCACCGGCGAAGCCATCGAAATGTGCGGTACCGAAGGCCGCTTATGGATTGACCGTTCGCGCTACGAGTTCTACCCAGTCCAGTCCAAAGAGCCCGCGGAAGTTGTGAAAGCGGAAGTCATTGAAGGCGTGGGCGACTCTCTCACGCAAGATCACGTGAACAATTTCCTCGCCTGCATGAAGAGTCGCCAACGGCCCAACGGAGACGTGCTCATCGGGCATCGTTCCGCGCAAGCCTCCCACCTGGGCAATCTCGCCTACGAACAACGCCGCCGCATCGAGTTCGACACCACGCGCGAAGAGATCCTGCCCCTCTGATCGACCGGAGCGATCTTAAAGAACCCCACTAGCATCTCCCGGCGCCGCTCACGATACCATCAACGATAACGCTAAGCAAAAAGAGGCTTCAATGAGAACGATAATCCATTTCACCCTCTGGGTGTTTCTGATTGCGATGTACGTCTTCGGCGTCATCATTCCCATCACGATCTACCGGCACGCATCAGGCTGGCTGACGCTGGAATTTGTAGCTGTCTTCGGATTCCTTTGCTGGGGATTCCTCGGCCTGTTTTGGGATCGGCAGCGGGCGGTCGAAAACTTCGAAGCCATCGGCCGAAGATTTGGAAAAACCAAAGTGATCGCCAGCTTCTGGACCACGATCGGCCTTGCGCTCGCGATAACTGCTCTCGTGATTCGCCACCTTGATCAGAGCCACTCTTCTTGAGATCTTCTTACCGAACTGGCTCCTTCACCCTGCCCTTTCACTCGTAACGCAACGCCCGTGTTGGATCAATCCGAGTCGCACGCAGCGCCGGTACATATCCGGCCAAAAGCGCCACGGAACCAATCGCAACCGTAGCGCAAACAATGGAGATAGGATCTACCGGTTCAATGCCGTAAAGTTGTGATCGAATCGCTCGTGTCAGGATCCAGGCAGCCGGAAGCGCGATCGCCGCGCCGATTCCGAAAAGCACCAGCACCTCCCGCATCACCAGCCAAAGCACATCGGCTTTTGCGGCCCCAATGGCCATCCGAATGCCGATCTCGCGTGTGCGCCGCGCCACCGTGTACGCCATCACTCCGTAAAGGCCAATCGAAGCCAGCAATGTCGCAAGAACCCCAAACCCAGTCGAAAGTGTGGCCACCAGCCGCTCCGTCACCAGCGAGTCCTCCATCTGTTTCTCCAGCGTGATCATCTCGAACACGGGCAGATTCGCATCCAGGTCGTGTACCCGCTTGCGAATACTTGTAAAGATCTGTTCGGGATCATGTCCCGTGCGCACATACCCGATTATCCGTGTCGCGAAATCAAGCTGCCGGTAAGGGCGGAACACTTCCACGGGCACTTCGTCCCGCATGCTTTCATACTTCGTGCCCCGAACCACGCCGACAATGGTGATATCAGTCTTCGTGCCGGGATCAATGCCCATCCCAATCTTGTGGCCCAACGCGTTGACCGTCCCAAAATACTTCTTCGCGAAGGCCTCGTTTACAAGGCACACCTTCGGAGCTGTCAACGTATCCGTAATCCGAACATCGCGTCCCGCCAGCAGCCTGACTCCCAAGGTCTTGAAGTAATCGGGAGAAATGAAATTCATGTGCGGGTCGGGCAGCTCGCCGGTCTTCGGTGAATAGGAATCGATCGTCACCCACTGGTCCCACTCGTCCCCTTCCATCACCGGCATGACGGCCAAACCCGCGCCGTCCACGCCGGGCAAAGCCTCCAGGTTCTGCTTCAACTGCTCGTAAAACGCTTTCGTCCGTTCAGGGGGATAGCCGTTCAGCGTCGGATCCACTTTGAAGGCCAACAGATTGGTCGTGCGAAAGCCAGGGTCCAGTTCTTTCAGCTTTTCGAGACTCCGAATGAAGAGACCCGCCCCGATCAGCAGCAACAACGACAACGAGATCTGCGCAACCACCAGAAACTTCCGGATCCCTGTCGAAGTCCCGCCTACCACCGCCCCGGCCTGATCCTTCAGCGTGCGCGCCAGGTCGGGGCGTGTGGATTGCAGCGCCGGTACCAGGCCAAACACAATGCCCGTTAGCACCGAAAGCCCCAGATTGAAACTTAAGATGCGCCAGTCCGGAGTGGCGGAGAGGTTGAGTGGCACGGAGCCTTGCGGCAGGAAGTGGATCAACCCATAATCGGTCCAAAAAGCTAAGCCCAAACCCGCCAGCCCTCCGGCCATCGAAAGAAGCAAGCTCTCCACCAGAAGCTGCGAAACGATTCGCCGCCTGCTGGAGCCCAGCGCCAGCCGCACCGCCATCTCCTTCTGCCGCGCCGTAGCCCGCGCAATCAGCAAATTCGCCACGTTCGCGCAAGCAATCAGAAGCACCAGCGCCACCGTTCCCATCAGCACCACCAGCGGCGTCGAAAACTGCCGCCGAAGCTCCGAGCGTCCATTCGCGCCCGGAAGAACATCCATCGACATCTGCAGAAAGGTCTTCTTCATGTAAGGTGAAGCCTTAGCGAATTCCTTCTGCTGCACTTCCATTCGCAGCATCTGGTGAAAGAAGGGCTGGATGCTCGCCTTCGCTTCTTTGGCGCTGATCCCTGGTTTCAGCCGCCCGAACGCAGTCACCCAACGCGAGCGGCGGTCGTTCAAATCCCGGTAGCGGTTCAGTTTGGAGCTCATCATCATCGGCACCCGAATCTGTGGAGAATAACTCGGGTCGGTGCCCGAGAAACCCGGCTGGCTCACGCCAACAACGGTGAATGGATAACCATTGATGTTCACCTTCCGGCCAATCACGCCCGGGTTGCCCGCAAACCGGCTCTGCCAGAATCCGTAACTCAACACTGCCACGGGATGCGCCCCCTGAAACTCATCGTCACTCGCTGTAAGTAGCCGTCCCATGGCCGCGGTCACTCCCAGAACCGGAAAGTAATTGCCGGAAACCTGTTCGCCGGAGACGCGCTCTGTGCGGCCGCCATAATTCAGACTCAGGTCCGCTTCGCTGAAGCAGAACATCCCGTTGAACGCGGTGTTGTGGCCGCGGAAATCCTGATACATCGGATAGGAGATCCTGTTAGGCCCCATGTTGTTCCCATAGTGCTTTCCCACCGCGCTCAGCATCACCAGTTGTTCCGGTTGCTTCACGGGCAGCATCCGAACCAAGATCTGATCCGTCAGCGAAAAGATGGCCGTATTCGCGCCAATGCCGAAGGCCAGCGACAGCACCGCCACAGCGAAGAACAACGGCGCTTTGGCGAAAGTGCGCAGAGCGAAACTGACGTCTTGAAGTAGGTTCATAAATTTACTCGTATTGGCAACCACATGGCCGCGCCCACACTAGCCACAACGCCAGTAAACAGAGCCGCAACGGTAAGAAGCTGTGAGTTAATCGGCCAAGCGGGTCCGCAGGCGTTCCGAAACGCGAAAACCCGGGACTGACTCGTTTTGCCGAGCGCCGCAAAGTACGAAAGACAAATGGACTTCGTCGCGAGCGCAAAACGTTGTCTGTCCCAGCGGTTTTCCCCACGCGACACGGCTGGAGTTCCTGTCGATTTTTTCACACCTTCTAATGGAGCGGGTTCTTACTGAGCCTTCAGTCTCCTAAACGGCTGCAAGCCGCATTAGTTAGCAATCCGGATCACTTCCTTTTCCGGACATAGATCTTCCCGTTGAACGACGTGAACTGAAGGTCCGGCCCGCCGCCGTTAATCGTCCCTCGCAACACGTGGTCCAGGCGAAGGTGGTACGCGCCATCCGGCTGGCGTTCTGATCCACCTTCCAAGCTGCCCGATTGTGGAGCCAATCTCACTTCGAAGTCGCTATAGATCGCGCCGTTGTCCGTTTTCAACCGCACATTGGCTTTCACGTCTGCGGGCAGCGTAACGTCAATATTCCCGTTAAGCGTGCTGAATGACATCGGCTTCGATGGATCGATCCGGTCAAGCGTCGCCACCACGCCGCCATTCAAGCAATGCGCCACCACGGACCCCGACACGTTCTCCAGCGTGATCTTGCCGTTTACCTCGTCTACGTCGATTTCGCCATCCACCTGCGCCACATGAATGCCTCGCGAGTTTACCGCCTTCAATTGCAGCGAAGACTGCCGAGGCACCGTGATAACTAAATCGCCCCAAGTTCCCCACGGCTCAACCTTGAAAGTGACTACGTTGTTGTCTTCAACGACGTCGATTCCCGAATTTCCCGGCAGATCCAGCCGCTTCATTCCATCTGGGCCTGTCTCGCGCGATTCATGATCTCTTCTCCGGGTCGAACCAAGTTCGAATTCGACATCTTTCACGTCTGCTCCTCGGACGCTGATGTTTCCCGTGATCAACTCGACGTGTACTCTCGCCGGACGCGATGGATCCCGCAACGGCACCCTTATCTTGCGGCCTTCCTCTTGCGCCAGCAGGGAGCCCGCACAGAGAACAATGACGACCAGCCGTTTCATCTGCTCGCTACTCCCTGTCCGCCCTCGTGCAGGCGTATGTTCCCGTTAAACGCATCGAAACTCAGCTCCGGCCCGCCCGCTCCCACGCGACCACCTCGCGGCCCGTGGCTGTGATAAACAAACTTTCCATCGCGTTGCTCAGCCTCCGTCGGAGGCGTTGCTCGTGCCGTCACTTCAAAATCGCTATAAATCTGCCCGTTAAAAGTCTTGAACAGCAGATCCGCCGAGAGCTGCGGCTGGAAGTACACATCCATTTGCCCGTTGATGCTCTTGAAACTGCTCGGCCGCAATGGATTCTTCGCAAACCGAACGTCGATCGGACCGTTGACCGTATGCGCATCGCCCGATCCCGACATCTCGCTCATGCTGATGCCGCCGTTGACATCGCTCACATCGAAATCACCCGCGGTTCTATCGACTCGAACCCCGCCGTTAATCGCCGACACCACGATTCGGGCCTCGCGTGGCGCCTCCACGTCAATGTCATAGGTGACCTCGTAAAACCGGCGATGATGCTCCCCGGCGCACCCGCCACTCTCGCCGCTGCACCGCCAGGGAGCGTCATAGTAGATCGAAACAGCGCCCGGCTTCTCCGTCATATCCAGCTTCACCTCGCTCTTCGCTTCCTGAAGATCGCTGTCCGCATCGGCGCGAATTACCTTATGCGCCTTCACGCGCACTTGCGAGCCGCTCGTCCCCGTCAAGTGAACGTAGCCATCCACGTTATCGATCGCCAACCGCATCGGCGCGCCGGAAAGCGTCAGCGTTTTCTCAATCGTTTCTTGCTCGCGAATGCTCCAGCGCTCTGAGCGAGGCCCCGCAAGACACAGGACTGCCAGCCCGCATGCCAGCAGCACCGGGTAAACGATGAACTTCATTTTGTTTTCTCCTTATAAGCCGCTCGGGGGCACTCCGGGCTCTTTGTCCGCGATGTAACAGGGTCCCCATCAGCAGGCGTGTCCCCCTGCCACCCTTACTGGAAGCCGAGTTTCTCTAATCCCCACTGCGCGCGCTGTCTCACCACGCCCTGTATCTCCGCATCGCCCGTCAGTCTCTTTAGTTCGATGCCCGCTGCGTGATCGCGAATCTGCACCAGCGCGTCAATCAACGCGATCTGCATTAATGGCGATTCCTGCAGCGGAATGGAATCCACCAGAGCTTTACGAACGGCCACATCACCGCTGAACTTCTCCAGCGCATCGAGCGACGACAGACGCACATTCACGTTCGGATCATGATTCAGCGCGTTCAGAAGAGCCGATAAAAGATCGCTGTCCGGCCGTTCTACCCGGCTACTCCAGGCCACTCCTTCGAGCCGCGCCGTAGCCGACTGCCGGTCGAGCAGCGAAAGCGCGAGCGTCGCCCGCAGTTGCTGCACCTGCGCGGCTTCTTCCGCCGGTGCGCGCCCATTCACATGCAAGCGCCCCACCAAGACCCCCAACAAAAACAGCCCGAGCGCGGCAGCGAGCTGTGCCCACCCGGGAACCTTCCAACCCGCGCGTTCTCTCCCCACCGCATTCAGCCTCTGATAGAAGCGCGCCCGCAAAGCCGCGCTAGGCTGCTCCTCGGGCAGCGATCGGAGCCCCTCCCACAGCGAGCGAAGCTCTTCCAACTCCACACGCAGCTCCGCGTCTGCGCTCACGTGCGCTTCAAACAGTTCCCGCTCAGCGCCCCCCAACTGCCCGGCCCAGTACTCAGCCATCAGCAGACGGCACTCGTCAGACGTCATACAACTTTTCTCCACGCAGCGCGCAAAAGTGTCCGCGCAGTTCCTTCAAAGCCCGGTACACTCGCACCTTCACCGTTCCCACCTCGCACTCCAAAACTCGCGCTATGTCCTCGTAACGCATCTCGTGAAACCGGCTCAACACCAGAACTTCCCGCTTATCGTCGGGCAGTTTCCCGAGCGCCTCCTGCAAAAATCTCACGTCCTGCTTGCGCGTAATCACTTCCTCCGGCAGGGGTGCGGAACTCTCGATATCGCTCATCTCGGCACCCGGCCTCTCACCGCGCCGCTTACGAAGTGAATCGAAGTACGCATTCCGAGCCATCCCATAAAGCCACGCTGGAAACGACAGGCTATGGTCATAGCTCCGCGAGTATTTCAGAATCCGAAAGAAAACTTCCTGCACCAGATCCTCGCTCACCGCCCGGTCACGCGTGAGGTGCAGCAAATACCGGAACAGCGCGGCATTGTGCCGTTCAAACAGCACCGCCAGCTCACCGCTATCTCCCGCCTGTACCAGCTTCATCAAGGCGCTGTCTGTGTGCCCTTCCACTCACCCTCACTCATCCATACTGAGCAACAAGCGAAAGGTTACAACCGGAGTCTTGCGGCCACCATGAACGATACTGCAGGGATGAGAAGCCGGTCGAAATTCCAGTGGGCCTTCGCCATAATCCCTACCCTCGCCTCCGTTGCGGCGCTGGGGGCGCAAACTCCTCCCATGCCCGCCCGAAAGCGTCAACCCACTCCTCAGAAAGTCGTCGAAGAGCATCTTGCCGCCTTCAGTGCTTGCGATTGGAATCGCCTGATGGCTCAATTCCCGGATGATGTGGAATTCTTCTCCCCGAATGGCGCTGTCGTCCGCGGCCGCCCAGCGCTAGGTGAAATGTTCGTGAAGGTAGTGAAACCCCCGTCGCAGGGCGGAACCTGTGGCTTGCACGTCACGGCGGAGCATATCTTTGCCGTCGGCGAAACCGTCAACGTCCAGTGGCGCGCCGAAGCTCCCTTCCTCGCGGAGCCCTATCGCGGCGCCGACGCTTATGAAACACACAACGGCTTGATGGCTGCCCAGGTCACCACCTTCGACGCTGCAGCTTTGAAAATGAAACCTTCTGAGCGACGCTAATCGTCCGCATCCGGCGTTAACGTGTCGTTCTGCCAAAAAAAACCGGCAGCCTTCGAGAGCGAGGCTGCCGGTGCCTAAGCTTCACCGGGGGTGGGCCGGCGAGTTCCTCCGAACCGAAGCCAGCCCTGGGTCTATTCGACTTCATCCCCAGGCAGCGCGGATCCAAGTGACCCGCCTCTGCTCTCCCAGCCCTCGGCTTATGATCGCCTTCACTTGATAACGCACGATTAAAATGGAATTCGGAGCACGTAGTTATACTAGATAACGCAAGGTGATGAAGACGCGGGCCGTGGCCGCGACAGTAAGAAGCTGTGAATTAATCGGCCAAGCGGGTCCGCAGGCGTCCGAAACGCGAAAACCCGGGACTGACTCGTTTTGCCGAGCGCCGCAAAGTACGAAAAACAAATGGACTTCGTCGCGAGCGCAAAACGTTGTCTGTCCCAGCGGTTTTCCCCACGCGACACGGCTGGAGTTCCTGTCGATTTTTTCACACCTTCTAATGGAGCGGATTCTTACCGCGTCGTCAACGGAGCGGACACTGCTGAGCCAATTAGGCGGGAGCGCTTTGGCTTCCGGGCACGTCGCTTCCTTCTGTAATTTGGTACTTGCCGCAGTCTTCGGTAAAATTGAGCGGCAAGCAAAATGTCCGATCAGAATGGCTTAACGCAGGATTTCAAGGCCGGCAACACCGGCTCTTCGGCAGTCGATGCCGCCCTGCCCGCGATGTATCACGAGCTTCGCCGCATCGCCCGCGAGTACCTCTCCCGCGAACGCTCTGATCACACCCTCCAGCCCACCGCCCTTGTTCACGAAGCCTACTTACGCCTCGTTCAGCAAAACAAAATCGACTGGTCCTGCCGCGCGCAAGTGCTCGGCATCGCCGCCCGCATGATGCGCCGCATCCTGGTCAACCACGCCGTCGCCCGCAGTGCTCAAAAGCGTGGTGCCGCTCTGTGCGTTATTACTTCGGAGCCTGCCGACGCCGCCGAGATGCGTCCTCTCGAGCTGCAAGAGCTTGACGCCGCCCTGACTCGCCTCGAAGAGATCGATGCCCGCCAGGCCCAAGTCGTCGAACTCCGCTTCTTCAGCGGCCTAACCATAGAAGAGACCGCCTCCGTCGTCGGAGTCTCTCCGGAAACCGTCAAGCGCGAATGGCGAACCGCCCGCTTATGGCTCGCCCGCGAGCTGGATCGCCAGGCAAATAGTGCTTCCTCTATCTAGACCGGCTCCGGTCTATAGACCGCCCGTGCCTCTCCGCAGTACCCTGAAGACCGGAGCCGTATGAACCCCGCCCGCTGGCAACAGGTCAAGCTCATTCTCGATCAGGCCCTCGATGTGGATTCCGAACAGCGCCATCGCTTCGTCACGGATACTTGCGCCGGCGATTTCGTGCTCCGCCATGAGGTTGAAGACCTGCTGGGCTTCAGCCAGCGTGCCGAAAACCTCATCTCCGACACCGGTCTCAACGGCGTCATCCCGTTAGATCTCGATTCCGCTTACGATCCACCCACCCGCGCCGGCCCCTACCGCATCCTTCGCGAAATCGGCCGCGGCGGCATGGGCGTCGTCTGCCTCGCCAAACGCGACGACGGCGAGTACGAGCGCTTTGTCGCCCTCAAACTCATTGCCACCGGCGTTCACGGCGTCAAATTCGCCAAATTTTTCTTGCGCGAGCGCCAAATCCTCGCCCAGCTCGATCATCCAAATATCGCCCGGCTGCTCGACGGCGGCACCACCGAAACCGGCCAGCCCTACTACGCCATGGAATTCGTCGACGGCGAGCCGCTCGACAAGTTCTGTCAGCGCCCCTCGCTCACTCTGCGCGATAAACTGGAACTCTTTCTTTCCATCTGCTCCGCCGTCAGCCACGCCCACCGCAATCTCATCATTCACCGCGATCTAAAGCCTAAAAACGTGCTCGTCACCCCCGACGGCGTTCCCAAGCTGCTCGATTTCGGCGTCGCCCGAATCCTCGCCGACGAAGCTGATCTCGAACGAACCACGGCCACGCCCCTCACCCCTTACTACGCCAGTCCCGAGCAGATCCGCGGTGAGCCTCTCACCGTCGCCACCGACATCTATTCCCTCGGCGTCCTGCTCTACGAAATGCTCAGTGGCCGCTATCCCTACGGAAATCTGGAAGGCACCGCCGCCGCCATTCGTGCCATCCTCGAAGAGAACCCTCTTTCCCTGCGGCAAGAAAATACCGATGTGCCCGCCGACCTTGAGAACATTATTATGATGTCCCTTCGCAAAGAACCTGAGCGAAGATACTCCACCGTCGACGCGCTCAGCAGAGATCTCAGAGACTTCCTCAACGGCTTCCCGGTCTTTGCCGCTCCCGACACGTTCGTCTATCGCTTCAGCAAGTTCTCCAAACGCAACCGCTGGGCCGTTATGGCCGCCACCGTCGCCCTCGTCCTGATGGCCATCTCCGGAACCCTCGTATGGAACGAAAAACGCCAGGCTGAAATACGCTTCCAGCAAGTCCGCCGTCTCGCCCACTCCGTCGTCTTTGAACTTGACGATGCCATCCAGGATCTCCCAGGCTCCAGCCGCGCCCGTGAACTGCTCATCACGCGCGGTCTCGAATACCTCAACGCCCTGGCCCAAAATCGCGGACACGATCCCGCTCTCACTCTAGAATTGGCGCAAGCCTACATGAAAATCGGCGCCGCTCAAGGCGATCTCGAGCAGGCCAATGCAGGCGATCGCGATAGCGCCTTGCTCAGCTACAACAAGGCCCGCGACCTCCTTCTCGATCTGCGCCAACAGGATCCCGACAATCGCGATGTGAAACGCTCCCTCGCCCTCGTCGATACCAACCTCGCCGTGCTCTCTCCGCGCTCCCGCGCCGCATCCACCCTCGTCGCCAGGCGCGAAGCCGCCTCCCTCTTCGAAGACCTCGCCCGCACCAGTGTGGGCATTCCGGGCTTGAAGGATCGCGCCCTGGCACACTTCCATTTGGCGTTCGCCCAAACCGAACAGGGGAAATTCAAGGAAGCCCTGCCCATCTGGAAACAGTCGCTGTCCGAATACGGGAGTCTGCTTGAACTCGACAAAGGTTCGGTCGAAGCCCAACGAAACGTGGCACTCGCCGAAAAGCGCATTGGCAGCGTCTACCACGCCTTAGGCGACTATGTCGATGCCATCGCGAATTACCGCAAAGCCGCCGTCATCGACGAAGGGCGAGTCGCCGCCGATCCCCTCAATCCCACCGCCCGCATGGATCTATCCTTCGACCTGGTGGCGCTTGGTTGGTCTCTGCATGAGGCGCGCGACGAAAACCAGGCCGCCGCCACTTTGAACCGCGCCATCGCCCTGCGCCGCCAGCTCGCTGCCATAGATCCCCATGACTTCCGCGCTCAATCCGAATTCGAAACCGTACTCCGCATAGCTGGCCTCGCCCGCGCGCAAGCAGGATCTTTAACCGAGGCACTCGGCTTCGATCGGGAAGCCGTTGCTGTCGGAGCCTCCCTCCACGCAGGCGATTCCAGCAATTTGGATGAAAAAGTAAACTTCGCTCTCGACTGCTTCGAACTTGCCGAAGTCCACCGCACCATCGCTTCCAAAGACAACGCCCCAAATTCCGAAAGCTGGCGCTCCGCCCTCAGCGGTTTCGAACAGGCTCAGCACTTGGCCGCGAGCCTTTCCCCGTCCGCCTTCGACCCCAACGACCGCGAAAAGCTGGCCCACCTCCCCGAAAAAATCGCCGAGTGCCGCCAACACACCGCCAGCGAACAAGCCCTGCGCTAGCCGCAGCCGGGCGCAACTTTAAACTATCTTCAATATATGGCGACAATGGCGGACGGCCCGGCGACGAACCTTGATGACCTTCACCTAACCCTTCGACCGGATCCGCTGATCAACAAAGAGGATCTTGATAGGTTCTACCGCGGTGAAGTAAACAAAATTCGAGGCGAGGATACGATCGCCCTCCTTTCCCGAAAACTGCAACAAGCCTACGGCGCGGTGCCATTCAAGACGTTCGTCATGGGACATCCTGGGGTCGGCAAGTCTACGGAACTATCCCGGCTCCTTTTTCACGTGAAAGACCAGCATCGCGGAATTCGCCTGAGTATCGCGACCGAATTGAATCCCGCCAGCTTTAAAATCTTCGATGTACTTCTCTTGATGATGATCCGAATCATCGAAGAGACCAAGTTCGTAAGCTCCGAAATACTCCAAAATTTGTTTTCTAAACCATTGTTCGATCAGATTCAGGAATGGTTCGGTACCGAAGTCCAAAAGAAAGAGATCAAGCAGACGATCGGCGGCAGCGTTGAAGCTGGAGCGGGAGTCAAGGGAGGCTCCTTGCTAGGTAGCCTTCTAGGACTCTTCGCATCCGTGAAGGGCGAGATCAAATATGCCTCGGACCGCAGTTCTGAGGTCGTCGAGTACCGGCTCAAGCGTCTTCCCGAATTGGTAGAACTCTGTAATAGCTTGATCGATCTCTGTAGCCGGACGCTGCAACAGTCCGAAAGAAAAGAGTGGCTTCTGCTCATCGAAGACCTGGATAAAACCGGCATCTCGCCGCAACAGCTTCAGGAACTGTTCATTCAGTACGGCACGGTTTTTCAGGACCTTCGGGTGAATTTAATTTTTACCATCCCGGTGTGGCTGGCTTACTCAACGGAGGCGAGCCGGCTCCCATTCAAACGTCACACAATTTTCGACACTCCGGTGTTTGATAAACAGCACCAGGCGCACCATCCGGGTAGGGACGCGATCCGTTCGGTACTCCAAGCGCGCATGTCCCCGCAACTGTTCGAGGAAAACCAAATGACAAGGTTGATTGTGGCGTCTGGTGGCAACATTCGCGACCTGTTCTCGTTGGCCTTGGACGCCGGGGAGTTTGCCCTCCTTCGAGACTCCGCGTCCGGTTCCATCGCCGAAGTGGACTGTGCTGCGGCGATAAATTCTATGCGGCGCGACTATCGACGAAAGTTAGGGCAAAGTCCGTACGACCCTGAATCAATAACCTACGAACAGAAACTCCAAAAACTATTGGCAGTCTATTCCAGCGCCCCCGATAGTGACATTCCGGATCCGGCTCTCTACTCCCTACTTCGTGCCCGCGCCATCCAGGAATTCAACGGCGAGGGCTGGTTTGGAGTTCACCCTCTTGTTGTGGACATCTTAAGAGATCAGGGACACCTCCAATCGCGGGATCAAGGTGGAACGGAGTAGATGCAAGCTGGTTCCATCGCGGAAATTGGCGCCCGGCTGAAACTGTGGTCCACTCAGCGTCGCCGCGGACTAGCTCGAGTGGAATGGGATTCGATCTATGCCAGGCAGGACGTGGTATCGACGCTACGGGCCGCGACACGCGTAACCGAATTGGAAGTCCCCTCCGGCGATTCGGCCTTTGAGAATGTGGATACCTTGATCGCGCAGCTAGCCGCCCTCGCCGAAGGGGAGGTTGTCTCCATCACGGGAATAGAGGGAGTCTTTCCAGACGCTCAGAAACGTTTAGAAACCCTCGTTGCACTGAGCTTCCAGCGCGAGCGGTTGGCCTCCCTCGCATTGAAGCAGATTTGGTGGATTCCATCTCATCTCTCAGAGCAATTCATCCTGGGCGTACCGGATTTGGACTCGTGGTTTCAACTCCGGTTGCATCTGACCGAAGTCCCGCCGCCGCAGCACGAGCAGTTGGAATCTTTTGACGCAGTTGCGACGGGATCGTTCGACGTAGGCGAGGCCCGTGCTCTGGCAAAACGTTTCTGGGAGCGCTTTGCTGTCTCGCGCCGCCGCGGCGTCCCTGCTCTTCAGCTTTGGAAGGACCTAGGCGAGCCTGCGTGCTATGCCTTGACTCACGCCGGTCTCATGCCTGAGGCCCGTGAAATCTTGGCAGCATTCCCGGACCTCGATGTGCCAACACAAGCGACGGCAGCGCCGCCGCTTGGCGAGGAGGCCGCATTCGGCCCGAGTGCGCTGACATCCTTAGCTGAATTTGCGCTAGCGCTCAGTGGGACCGGCGATTATAAGCGGGCGCGACGAATGCAAGAACACATCCTTGCGGCAAGCCGTCGAATGCTGGGCGAGGAAGATCCAGACACGCTGACGGTGATGAACAATCTGGCTCAAACGCTCTACGCACAGGGCGATTGGGCGGGAGCGCGGAAACTCGAGGAGCAGGTGCTGGAGGCAAGCCGTCGACTGCTGGGCGAGGAACATCCGGCCACTCTGACGGCGATGCTCAGTCTGGCGGGAACGCTGGAAGCGCAGGGCGATTGGGCGGGAGCGCGAAAGCTTCAGGAACAGGTTCTGGCGGCACGCCATCGACTGCTGGATGAGGAGCATCCGGACATTCTGACGGCGATGCTCAGTCTGGCAGGAACGCTGTACCAGCAGGGCGATCTCCCGCGAGCGCGGCTTCTTCAGGAGCGGGTCCTCCAGGCGCGTCGTCGACTTCCGGGCGAAGAGCATCCGGAGACTCTGGCCGCGATGAACAATCTGGCTCTGACATTGTCCGCGCAAGGCGATGTGACGGAAGCGCGGGCGCTTCAGGAGCAAGTGATGAGGGCAACGCGTCGTCTATTGGGTGAGGAGCATCCGAATACTCTGACGGCGATGAGCAATTTCGCGGCAACGCTTTTCGCGCAAGGCGATGTCATGGGAGCGCGGACGCTTGAGGAGCAGTTGCTAGAGGCACGTCGTCGACTGCTGGGTGAGGACCATCCGGATACGCTGACGGCAATGAACAATCTAGCTGAAACGCTGTACGTGCAGGGCGATCTGTCGGGAGCGCGGACGCTTGAGGAGCAGGTGCTAGGGGCGCGCCGTCGTGTGTTGGGAGGGGAGCATCCTAAGACATTGAGGGCGATGCTCAACTTAGCGGGAACGCTATCCGCGCAGGGCGACATGACCGGAGCGCGGAAGCTTCAGGAGCACGCGCTGGCGGCAAGCCGTCGCTTGCTGGGTGAGCAGCATCCGACGACGCTGACCGCCATGAACAACTTGGCCCAGATCACAGCGAATCGGGAACCCTCGTAAGCGTCACAACATCACGCTGGGGCCGACCGGCTTGCCTCAAACAGATCTTTATCCTTTACAAAACGGGGGAGACGGCGTTGCAGAACGCCCGCCTCCCCGCCCTCCGAGACTACGGATTGCTAATAGTCGCCACCGATCCGTCCAGCTTAGTGAACTGAACCGTAAAAGGTTCCGTATACGTCCGCGCCAAGTCCTGCAGAAAGCCGATCGCAACCGCCTCCCCCAGCAGCATCGAAACATCGCTGTCGCTGCGCCAGTGGATGCCACCGTGCAAGCCGTGTCCAAACGTGACGT
>JAABUQ010003986.1_pt1 | contig 26003 bp, 23 predicted proteins | sample 5560001 | NCBI WGS metagenome assembly JAABUQ01 (sample SAMN10711888, study PRJNA513371) | rock metagenome | isolation source: Antarctica rocks | place: Antarctica: Victoria Land, Finger Mt nord | collected 2015-12-18 | reverse complement strand
CCGCCGCCGCGGGGCTTTTGCAGTTTGCGCCGTCGGTTTCTTTAGACGACGGCTTGGCACGGACATTGCAATGGTACAAAGCGCAGCACGCGCTGCAGGGTGTTTCTCATCAAAGCATTCCCGACGAAGCGCGGCTCATGACAAACAAAGGGTAGTAACCAATGAACATTTGCGTAATCGGAACGGGGTATGTCGGACTGGTCACCGGGGTCGTGTTTGCGGACCTTGGCAACGATGTCGTGTGCGTGGATAAGAACAGCGCCAAAATCGATGGCCTGAACAACGGCATCATGCCCATCTACGAGCCTGGATTGGAGGAAATGGTCTCGCGCAACGTCGGGGACGGTCGGCTGACGTTCAGCACCGACCTGGACCCTGCCGTGCAGAAGGCCGAAGTGGTCTTTATCGCCGTGGGCACGCCGCCCCGCGAGGACGGCTCCACCAATTTGGATTTTGTAGAAGATGCCGCCAAAGGCATCGCCCGCGCCCTGAACCGCTACAAAGTGATCGTCAACAAAAGCACCGTGCCGGTCGGAACGGGCAACTTCGTGCGGGAAACCATTGAAACCAACAAGCGCCGGGCGGTGGACTTTGATGTCGTCTCCAACCCGGAGTTTTTGCGCGAAGGCAGCGCCATCACGGACACGCTGGTGCCCGACCGCATCGTTATCGGGGCAGCCAACAAAGTGGTCGCCATGCGGTTGCTGGAACTTTACGCGCCCCTAGAGCGTCCCATGATTGTCACGGACGTGGCAAGCGCGGAAATGATCAAGTACGCGTCCAATGCCTTCCTTGCCACCAAGATTTCGTTCGCCAACGCCATCGCCAACATCTGCGAGGAAGCCGGGGCGGATGTCAACCAAGTCGTCAAGGGCATGGGCCTGGATGCCCGCATCGGGCAGGCGTTTCTCTCGGCAGGCCTGGGCTACGGCGGGTCGTGCTTTCCCAAAGACACCCGCTCCCTGCTGCACACCGCGCAGACATTCGGCTATGATTTCCCCTTGCTGGAGGCGACCATCGCCACCAACGACGACCAGCCCAAGCGCTTCATTTCCAAGATACACAAAGCCCTGGGCGGCGACAACCTTCAGGGCAAGACCGTGGGCGTGCTCGGCCTGGCCTTTAAGCCCAACACGGACGACATGCGCGAAGCCAAGTCTTTGGACGTGATTGCCGACCTGCTGGCATCCGGCGCGACCGTCAAAGCCTACGACCCTATCGCTATTGAGAACACCAAGCAGGTGTTTCCGCAGATTACCTACTGCGCCAATGCGTATGAAGTCGCGTCGGGTGCCGACGCTCTGGTCATTGTGACGGAATGGAACGAGTTCAAAGTGCTGAACTTTGAGCGCCTGGCCTCGCTCATGGCACGTACCTTGATCTTAGATGGCCGCAACCTGTACGACCCGGAGCGTCTGCGCCGCCTGGGCTTTGAATACCACAGCATCGGGCGCATGTCCGCCATGCCCCTGGCCCTCAGCGTCCCCACCGATGCCCCGCAGACGGAGAAAGTTCCCGTTCCTTCGCTATGATGGCCCCCGACAACACGCCCCCCACTTCTCGTGCCGGCAAAGCCGCGCTGCATCAGCGGCGCGGCGTCCGGCAATTGGTCAAGTTCGGGATTGTCGGGGCCACCTCCACGATTATCAGCTTTGTGATCTTCAATTTCGTGCTGAGCGTTTGGCATCAGAACCGCTACACTTCGGAAACGCTGGCGTTTTGCATCTCGGTCGTCAACGGCTATGTGTGGAACAAACGCTGGACATTTAAAGACACGCCCGTGCGGGCCGTGCATACCCAGTTTATCCAATTCGTCTTGGTCAACGTGGTCGGCCTTTTGATTGACCTCTTGATTATGCGCCTGATCTCCGTGCCGTTGGAGCATCAGTTCGGCGTCTCCCTCAAAGTCGCGGCGAACATCGCCAAGCTGTTCGCTGTCGCCATCGTCTTTTTCTGGAACTTCTTCGCCAACCGCCTGTGGACGTTCAAGCACTAGGCCATCTCCTCAATACTTATGGCTTGCACTGATTCCCCGTGTTGGGGTATACCAGAGCATGCCCCCATTCCCGCGAGACACCGACACGCTCACGCCCGGCGACAACTTGGTCGTTGAAGGCATCCCGCCCCTTTCCCGCTCTTTGGCCGCGCACGCCGCCCGCTATACCGAGTTCCGGCTGGCGGTCAACCTGGACTGGCACCCGCACAAGCGCGAGATGCTCTTGTCCACACGCTTCGGCGATACCGCTCAAATCCACTGGGTCAAGACCCCATTGGGCGACCGCAAGCAAATGACATTCTTCGCAGACCGCGTGGGCGGCGCGAAGTTTGAGCCGACATTGGGCGAGTATTTCGTCTTCAGCAAGGACGCGGGCGGCAATGAGTTCGCCCAGAACTACCGCTTTGATCTCGCGAGCGGCGACATCACCCTGCTCACGGACGGCCAGAGCCAAAACAGCCTGGGCCGCTGGTCGCACGCAGGCAGCCTGATGGCCTACCGCTCCACGCGCCGGACGGGCAAAGACAGCGACATCTATGTCATCAATCCCGCCGACCTCTCCACCGACAAGTGCGTCGGGGAGTTTGAGGGCGGCGGCTGGTCGGTGATGGATTGGTACCCGGACGACCAAAGCCTGCTGGTCGGCGAGTACGTGTCCGTCAATGAGAGTTATCTGTGGCGGCTGGACCTGGCGACGGGCGCGAAGACGCTGCTGACCCCCCGCACAAATGAGCGCGTGTCGTATGGGCAGGCGAAGTTCTCCCCGGACGGTCAGGCCCTGTATGTCACCACCGACAAAGGGGCGGAGTTTGCCCGCCTGGCCCGTCTGAACCTAACGACAGGGGAGCACCACATCCTCACGCCCGATCTTGGCTGGGACGTGGAAGAGTTTGCGCTCTCGCCCAGCGGCCAGATGTTGGCGTTTGTGGTCAACCAAGACGGCGCAGGCGTGCTGCATGGCCTGGATACGCGCACCAGTCAGGCCTTGTTTGTGCCCGCTCTGCCCCTGGGCTTGGTGAGCAACCTGCGCTTTCACCCGCAGGGCGGCATGCTCGCCTTTGACCTGATCTCGGCCCAGGCCCCGTCCGACATCTACACGTGGGACATGGACACCGACACCATCGCGCGCTGGACAGAAAGCGAGACCGGCGGCCTGCCTACGGATAACTTCGCTCAGCCCGAACTTGTGCGCTGGCCGTCGTTTGATGGCTTGTCCATCTCCGGCTTCTTGTACCGCGCGCCCGCTCGCTTTGAAGGCCGGCGGCCTGTCATGGTGGTCATTCACGGCGGGCCGGAGTCGCAGTTTCGGCCCGTGTACTTGGGGCGCACGAATTACTATCTCAATGAAATGGGCGTGTCCGTGATTTACCCCAATGTGCGCGGCTCGTCGGGCTACGGCAAAACGTTTCTTGACCTGGACAATGGCCTGAAGCGCGAGGACAGCTACCGGGACATCTCGGCCCTGCTGGACTGGATCGCCGACCAGCCTGACCTTGACCCGGAGCGCGTCATGGTGACCGGCGGCTCGTATGGCGGGCACATGACTTTGGCATTGGCCGTGCGCGAAAATGCGCGCCTCCGCTGCTCGCTGGACATTGTCGGCATGTCCAACCTGGTCACGTTTCTGGAAAACACCGAGGCCTACCGGCAGGACCTGCGGCGCGTGGAATACGGCGACGAGCGCGACCCCGCTATGCGCGCCTTTTTGGAGAGTATCGCGCCACTCAGCCACGCGCAGAATATCACCAAGCCGCTGTTTATTGTGCAGGGCAAGAACGACCCGCGCGTGCCGTACACCGAGGCATTGCAGATGGCCCAAACGGTGCGCGCCAACAACGGCCCCGTGTGGTTTCTGATGGCAAACGATGAAGGCCACGGCTTTGCCAAAAAGGCCAACGCCGACTTTCTGTTCTACTCCACGATTGCGTTCGTGCAGCAGTACCTGGTGAACGAGTGATGCTGCGCAGAGTGCCGGGGGTATGTAAATATTGGCCTCGGCTGGAACCGGGGGTGTAAAACCCCCGGCAACTGTGAAGCCACGTCCTTCGGACGTAAGAAGGGCCACTGTCACCTATGTCTTACGCCCGTGAGGGACGGGCTGCCTCTTTGCCGGGGGTTTCATACCCCCGGTACCTCTTCCTGCCGGGGTTTGGTACCCCCGGCACGCGCTCTTGGTGGAGTGCGCATAGCCCCGCTGCATCCTAGCAGTGAATAAACAGCCTTTTCAGCGAAAGTGCCCCTTCCCACCTGGGAAGGGGCACTTTTTGTGCGCGCTGTCAGCCCGCCTCGGTCTGATAGTCAGCCCGCCTGGGCCTGCTGACGGGCCAGGGTGAATGCGGGCAGCCACTGCAAATCCTCGTCTTCTTCATCGTCCATTGTGGGCAGATCGGGCAGGTCCATGACGTACAGGAACGCTTCCACAATGCGCGGGTCAAACTGGCTCCCCGCACAGCGGGTCAGTTCGGCGCGGGCGCGCTCTTCGGTGTACGCGTCTTTGTAGGAACGGCGCGTAATCATGGCCGAATACGCATCCACCACGCACACAATGCGCGCGGCGACGGGGATAGCGTCCCCCGTCAGGCCATGCGGGTAGCCGCTGCCGTCATAACACTCATGATGGTGGAGCACGGCATGGGCGACCGGACGCAGCGCGGGCACGTTGTGGATCAGATCATGCCCCACGCGCACATGGGTGCGCACCAGTTCCCGCTCTTCGGGAAGCAGAGGGCCGGGCTTGTTCAGCAGGCCATCGCTGACCCCGATCTTGCCGATGTCATGCAGCAGGGCGGCGTAGGAAACCACGCTCCGCTCCAGCTCCGTCAAATTGAGATGGCGGGCGATCAGCCGCGCGTACCGGGACACCATTTCGCTGTGCCCGCGCGTGTACGAGTCTTTGGCTCCCATTGCATCGGCCATGACCGCGACTGTGGCGAGGTACGCTTCCTGAATCTCGCGGCGCAATTGGGCATTCTCCGCGGCAATCACCGCCTGGCTGCCGACAGCCAACACCGAGCGCACGTCTTCATCGCTGAAGTCATCGTCCATCTTATCCGCGCAGATCACGACGCCGTTCAGGTTGTGCAGCAGGCTGACCGGGGACGCGATACAATTGTGGAACCGCTCCGTGTCCGCATTCGGCTGCGGCAAATCCGCCATCTCTGCGGGGCTGTGCGCGACAAACGTGTCATCGTTCTGCATCACCCGCGCGCACAGGGCTTGCAGGAACGGGGACGGCGGCGAGGTGGGGTAGCCGTCCACCTCAAACGCCGCCCGGATTTTGGGCGCCGCGTCCGCGCTGCGCAGGGTCACATACACGCCCCGTGTCGCGCCCGTAATCGTCAGGCACGCCTTGAGGATCAGGGCATACACATCGCCGCTGAAGAATGTTTTGTGGATGCTTGCCAGGATGCCTTCCAGTTGACGACGCCGCGCCTGCTGCGCCTGGGCATTGGCGGCATGGGCGCTTGCCAGGGCCTGCTGCTCTTTGACTTCCTGCCGCGCCTGCACGGCCTGATCCTGCGTGCCCTGGAGATTGCGGATCAGCTGATCGTTGGCCTGCTGCGCCGCCTCAAGCCGGCTGAGCAGGTCGCCGACCTGCGCCTGCGACTCGCGCAGGGCATCGGCCTGACGCTGCGCATCGGCCAGCACGGCGCGGTAATGCGCTTCGGCACGGCTGAGATCGGCCAACACCGACTCAGGGCCGGCAGACGGCTGTTCATCGGGCGGCGGTGGGGAAGTGTTAATTTCCATGAAGCGTATAATCCCTCTCGTGCGGGGTGAAATGTGGACTGATTGTGCGATTGGCAAACAAGTATTTCGCGATGCGCCCTACAAATCCCTGTTTGTGCGCAGATAAAGTTTTGTTTGTGCGCAGATAAAGTTCTAGTAGGCATTGTTCTGTGCTGCAAAGACATTGCCCCCGCTTTTCCCCGGCCTTCCTCCCGATGATTCACGGCGCACCGAGCGCGTTGCGACGACGGAAGGATTTGTTCCGTCGTCGGTACGCTGTAGGAATGCCTATCATCAGCCGGGGGAACGAGGGAGAAACGCCTTCCTTTCGCCGGTGCCACGCGAGAAAACGGCGAGGGTGCAGACACAAAAAAAGCGGCCCGCCCCTCGGGCGACCGCTTTTCATCTGCACCGTACTTTTGCAAACGTGATCTTATTATGGCAGCGAGGGCGCGTCAATTCAAGCCCAGCGCATCCTGCTTGGGGTTGTGATAAACCGCCGCTCCAAGTGTCTTGGTCTGCGCAGAGTGCGGCGCGGTTGAGCCGAAAAGCGTCTTGTCGCCCGCAAATCGGGCATTTTTGCAGTCGCAGGATCGTCTCAAAAACAACCGGTGACGTGAACAGGGCAGGGCCGCATCGCGCGGCACAAGCCGCGCTGCCAAGCGGGCAAAGGCGGGTAGAATAGAAGAGCAAAGATTGACGGCTGCGAAAGCCGTTCTAGAAAAGCGTGATGCGCCTATGGAAGCCCTGATTTTGTTTTCGCATGGCTCGCTGCTGTGCGGCGCGGGCGAAGCGCTGGAAGCCCATGCCGCCCGCATGCGCGCGGGGGGCGCGTATTCCCTGGTGGAAGTCGGCTACATGAACTATTCTGAGCCGACTTTCGCCCAGGCGGTCGCTCGATGCCGGGCGGCGGGGGCGAACAAAATTCGTGTGCTGCCGTTTTTTCTCGTGCCCGGCTATTTTGTCACCACGACATTGCCGCAGCACATCGCGCGGGCACGGGAAGAGTTTCCCGACCTCACATTCACGGTTGCGGATGCTCTGGGCGCAGACGAGCGGCTGGCCGATGCCCTGCTGGACAGCGCCCGCGCGCCGCTGCCGCCCGGCGAATGGCGCGGCGACCTGGCATCGGCGGCGCGCGGCTGCCGTGCCCGGCCCGACTGCCCGCTGTATGCCACCCCCAATTGCCCGCGCGTGCCCGCCCCAAACACGCCTGTCCGCCCGTCTGTAGAGTAGCCAAATGATTGGAAAAGAGCAAACGACAATGAAAAACGCCCTGCTGGTGATGGTGCACGGGTCGCCGCGCCCGGTCGCCAACCAAGACATGTTCCGCGTTGTAGACGTGGTCAAAGCGCGCGGCGAGTTTGCTATCGTGCAGGTGGGCTTTATGGAATGCAACGCCCCCACCATCCCCGACGCGATAGACGCCTGCATTGCCGAGGGCGCGGAGCGCATCACAGCGGTGCCATACTTTCTGCACACGGGCACGCATGTCGCCGACGACCTGCCCACCCTGCTGGAAGAAGCGCACGCGCGCCACCCGCAGATTGAGTTCGCCCTGGGCCGGTACTTAGGCGCATCCCCGCGGTTGACGGACATTCTCGCTGACCGGGCGGAGGCGGGCGCTTGTTTGTAGGATACCGTGTAGCCTTACCGGGTACAATGGCTTGACAAGGCGCACTTGCAGGAGAGACAGATGGCAATTACCGTTCATTTGCCCCAGGATATCGAGCAGCAGCTTCGGGCGCACTTCCCGGATATTGAGCGGCGCATTGCGGAAGGGTACGCCGTGGAAGCCTACCGGCGCGGCGATCTGAGCAGCCGCCAAGTGGGACAGATGCTTGGCTTCGCGGATCGTGCGCAGACAGAGCGGTTCTTGAGTGAGCGTCGCGCTTTTCCAAACTACGATGCCGAAGATTTCGTGCAAGATGTTCAGACGCTGAGAACGCTTAATCTTCTTGACGGTCATTCTCTTGACGGCTCTGCCCAATGATTGTCGTTTCCGACACCGGCCCGCTCAACTATCTGCGGCTCATCGGTGAGGCGGATGTCCTGCGCCAATTGTACGGCTGCATTCTCATTTCCCCGGCAGTCGCAGATGAACTGACCCGGCCTGCCGCCCCTGATCCCGTTCGGCAGTGGATGGAACAGCGCCCGGATTGGCTGAACATTCGTGCCCCCGACAGCGTCATTGGCCCCTCCGATCTGCACACGGGTGAGCGTGAAACAATTGCTCTTGCGCTGACCGTGAATGCCGACTTAGTTCTGCTTGACGAAAAGAAGGGGCGTGCCGTGGCTCAGTCTCAGGGTCTGCGCGTGGTCGGCACTCTGGGCGTGCTGCTGCAAGCCGACGCTCAGCATCTGCTCTCGCTGACCCACGCCGTGGAAGAACTGCGGCGCACTTCGTTCCAGATCAGCGAGGCGCTGCTTGCTTCTGTGCTTTCCCACGCCTTTCGGCCTCAGCCTTAAAAGCGGCGGCGATTTGCCGGGATGAAAGACAGACGTGAATGAAAGTAGCAAGGCTCAAATGTATTGATTATATTGATAGGGTGCTTGGCCCGGTCATTGGTTTGGCTGATGGTGTCGGGCGCGGCTGTGTGGCGCAGCCAATCTCTGCCCGCTGCCGGGTTATTTGGCGCGCGCGAGTGGGCGGAAGGAGAAGCAATTGATGATAATCTCTACTTCTTTGCCGTCGCGGGGCGCTTTGCCCTCCACAAGCCAGAGGTTGATGTGAACGGGAAGCGGGCGCTGGGGGATATAATGCAGGCTGCCTGCGGGCAGGTAGGCCCAGTGCGCATACTCGTTTTGGTCGTTGTCGCGGTGGCCGCGCAGGCTTTGGAAGCGGATGCCGCTGCTTCGCCAAAGGAACCGCTGGGTGGTGTCGTACAGGCCCGGCGGCATTGGGAACGGGTGCGCAGTGGACTTCAGCCCCGCGTGCGCCGGGTAAACTGTCTCACTGGCAGGCAAGGCAGACGGGTTTCCCCACCGGCTGTACTCAATGTCAATTTCATTGGTGCCGTTCGGCCCTACCTCGGGCGGTGGAAAGTTGAACAGGCCGAGCACGACATTGGGGTCCAGCCGGTCAAGCGTGCCGGTCACCTGGAACTGGTAGCGTCCGAACCCAAGCCTGCGCCTGGTTGACACTTCCGCGCACTGCCACGCGCCGCCCTGCCGGGTGATCTTCAGGTGAAGCCGTCCTTGAGTGTCCACTCGAACGTTGCCGGGGTTCCACTGGTTCGGGCCGGGGCCGCCCCTGCCGGGTGGCCGCACTTCCCACTCGTACCCGGAAAAGTGAATAACACGGACACCGGCATTGGGGTCGGCCTGCGCGACTGCCGCCGCGCCGCTGCCAAGCAGAAGAGTGGCGGCGAGAAGCGCGAGTTTGTGGCTTTGGGCGGTCATAAGTTTGCTTTCTTTGCAGTTGTTCCGGTGCATTGTAGCACAGGTTGATTTTCTTCACTCCGTCTGCCAGCCGGTGCGCAGGGCGCTGCTGGACATCCCACTTCGCGCGACATGTGCTTGCGGGGGCCTGCCTGTGTGTCTGTTGGTGGCTACGGGCAGGCGCTCTTGCGGCCCCTATGCCATCCGGGTATAACGCACCGAGGAGGAGCCGACTATGCCGCGCCTGAGCCAGAGCCTTTTGCCGCAAACTGCTATCGCCAAGCCTGTCTATGATCGGGCGGCATTGACAACAGGAATTGTCCATTTTGGGGTCGGGGGGTTCCACCGGGCGCACCAGGCAGTGTATCTGGATGACCTGATGAACGGGGGCAAGGCGCAGGGGTGGGGCATTTGCGGCGTCGGCCTGCTCGGAGGCGACAGCGCGATGCGCGATGCTTTGGTGCCGCAGGACTGCCTGTACACTGTGATGACGCGGGATGCAGAGGGCGACCGGGCGCGTGTCGTCGGCAGTATGACCCGGTATCTGCTGGCCCCCGACAGCCCGGAATTGGTGGTTGCCATGCTGGCCGCACCGCAGACGCGCCTGGTGACATTGACCATCACCGAGGGCGGGTACAACACGGACTTCCACGCGGGCGAGTTTAACCTGAGCCACCCCGATGTTGTGCATGACCTGGCGCATCCAGGTAAGCCCGTGTCGGCGTTTGGGTATCTCGCCGAGGGTTTAGCACGCAGGCGCGAGGCGGGGCTGGCTCCGTTTACGGTTTTGTCGTGCGACAATATCCAGGGCAATGGAACAGCGACGGCAAACTGCATGCAGGCGTTCGCCGCCGCGCGTGACCCCCAACTGGCCCGCTGGATTGCGCAAAACGCCGCGTTCCCAAACTGCATGGTGGACAGGATTACGCCGCAAACAACTGAAGCAGAATGTGCCCTGGTGCAAAACGAGTTTGGGATAGACGACGCTTGGCCGGTTGTGTGCGAGCCGTACCGGCAGTGGGTGATTGAAGACACATTTTGCAGCGGACGGCCTCCGCTGCCCGACGTGGGCGCGCAGATGGTGGCTGATGTGCAGCCCTACGAGACCATGAAGCTGCGCCTGCTGAACGCGGGCCATTCCGCTCTGGGGTATCTGGGGTGGCTGGCAGGCTTCCGCACGATTGACCGGGTGGCGAGCGACCCGCAGTTCCAAAGCTTTCTGCGCGGGCTATGGACCGACGAAGTGACGCCCCTCCTGCCGCCCGTGCCCGGCGTTGACCTGGACGAGTACAAAGCCTCCCTGCTGACGCGCTTTGCCAACCCGCGCATCGCCGACCAGGTGGCGCGCATTTGTGGGGATGGGTCATCTAAAATGCCTAAGTTTCTGCTGCCGTCTCTGCATAAGCAACTCGCGCAAAACGGCCCGCACCGCGCCCTGACACTGGCAACGGCAGGCTGGCTGCGCTACCTTTCGGGAACGGGTGAGCAGGGACAACCGTACCCGATTGACGACCCACAGGCCGCGCTTTTGCAGGAGCGGGCAGTGGAAGGCGGCACAGACCCGCGTCCCCTGCTGTCTGTGCGGAGCATATTTGGCGATTTAATTGACAACCATGCGTTTGTCCAAGAACTCGGCAGCGTACTGGAGCTGTTATACAGACAGGGCGCACGCGCGGCACTGGCGGCGCACCTGAGCCAATAACAGCAAAGGAGAAACAAAACACATGCCGCCACCGGAACTCAGACTGGCGCTGAAAGAATGGGCCGTCACGCAGCGCGCCCTGCTGGAAGGCCATCAACTCATCCTCTTGCGCAAAGGCGGCATCGTGGAAGACACGGGGGACTTTGACCTGCGCGGCGACACGTTTCTGCTGTACCCCACCTACGCGCACGAAACCGAGCGGGCGGGCGATTTGCAGCCGTGCTTCGGGCAATGGCTGACGGAAGAAGAAGCGCGCAAGACCGATACCAGTCACATTCGCATAGAAGCCTTTGCCCATGCCACTGATGTCGTGCGTGTCGGTTCGCCGGACACATTGACCCGCCTGATGCCCCAGCATATCTGGAGTCCGCAGTTTATCCAGGGGCGGTTTGATTGGGAGCCGTACAAGCCTGTGTTCGTGCTGCTCTTGCGCGCGTATGCACTGGCGCAGCCACAGGTAATACCCGTGCGGCCTGAGTACGGCGGCTGCCGGTCGTGGGTCTCATTGGCCGAGCCGATTTCCACGTCGGGGGCCGTGCCCGCCCTGTCCGACGACACGTGGGCGCGGCGGCGTGAACTTACCTTGCAGTTGCTGCAAGAATAGAGGTAAAGGCGCATGAAGCTTTATGTGATGCAACTCGCGATGCTTCAGCCGCTGGGCGTGCCGGTGCCGGGGTATCTTATCCAAACTGGCGACGGCAAGAACGTTCTTGTTGACACCGGATTTCCGGCTGCCTTCATTGAGCATCCGCCCGGCCCGACGGGGCCGCTGGGCCTGCAAGTCGTCATGCGCCCGGAAGACTTTATCGTCAGCCGCCTGGCGTCTATTGGGCTGCGTCCCGGAGACATCGACTTCTTGGTGGCGACACATTTTGATGCCGACCATGCCGGCAGCCATGAGTTGTTTTTCAATGCCGAAGTGGTGGTCCAGCGTCGGCATTATGAAGCCGCGCAGGCCGGTCATGCGCGCTCCGCCATTATGCGCGAGCATTGGGACAGTCCCGCCCTGCGCTACCGGCTGGTAGACGACGACACCACCCTGCTGCCCGGTATTGAACTCCTGGAAACCAGCGGGCATGTGCCAGGGCATCAGTCGGTACTGGTGCGCCTGCCCCACACCGGCCCGGTGCTGCTGGCGATTGACGCTGTCCCCGCAGCGTCCATGCTTGACCCGGATACGCGTGAGATCATGTCCAATGATGACGATGAAGCCGAGACGCGCGCCAGCACGCGCAAATTGATGGAAGCCGCGCGGCGCGAAGGAGTTGCTTTGATTATTCACGGCCACGATATTAAGCAGTGGCCGACATTGCGTCACGCGCCGGAGTTTTATTCATGACTGCCTTGCAAGGCCCGCAAGCCGCTGCAAGCAGCCTAGACAGTGCAGGCAGCGGGGACAATGGGAAAGCGAACGCAATGATGCCCGACCTGGATGTGTCCGCGCCGCGTGCGCTGGGCATTGCCGTGTATCCGCCCGGCGCATCGTTTGGGCCGCGCATCCTGCGCGACTTTGAGTTTGTGTGGATGCTGGAAGGCGATGCCCAGTATGAGCGCGATGGCGCAGTCACCGACGCGCCGCAGGGGTCGCTGGTGCTGTGCCGCCCCGGCGCAACCGACAGCTTTACGTGGGATCGGCACCGGCGCACACGTCATGCGTTTTTCCATTTCACGGTGCATCACACGCCGCCGCACTGGCCGGACCCCGAATTGTGGCCGCTGGTGCGCCTGCCGGAAGGCGAGGACATTCTGCGGCCCCTGTTCCGGCACCTGCTGTCACGGGGCGGCGTGGGAAACCCGGAGCAGGCGCGCCTGACGGTAGCCTTGGGGCTGACGGCCTTTGTCGGCGGCAGCCTGGCGGCGGGCGAACTCGCGCGCCTGCCGTGGCCGGAGGCCGTGGAGCGCGCATGGTCCTTTCTGCACGCCCAATTGGAAGCGCAGCCGGGCCGGGGGATTACTTTAGCAGACATGGCCGAGGCCGCGTGTGTCACGCCCGCGCATCTGTGCCGGGCATTTAAGGCGGCGACAGGGCGATCTCCCGCCGCAACCGTGCGTCTCGCCCGGCTGGACCGGGCCGTGACGCTGCTGTGCCGCAGCAACTATTCGGTGGGCGAGGTGGGCGCGCTGTGCGGCTTCGCCAGCCCGTACCACTTTTCGCGATGCTTCAAGGAAGTCTTCGGGCAGGCGCCGCTTGCTGTCCGGCAGGCTGTGGAGGGTGGCGGCGTGCCTCCCCTGCCCCGCAGCCTGCGAGTGACGCGCTAAGCCTTTTCCCTATCAATTTCAGGCAAAACAGGGCCAATGGCAGGCATTGCCGCCGCCCCTGTTTTGCGCGATAATAGAAGTAAGAATTGTATCAGACGCCCCTGGAGTCAAACCATGCAGACAATAACGCCGACAAACGAAGCGCAGACGCAGACAAAAGAAACGCAGTCGCCGATTGAAACCAAAGAGCGCACGCGACGCCCCGTGTCCGTGGACGAGTACCGCCGGTTCCGCCGGGAGGGCTTTCTCATTGTGCGCGGGCTGGTTGCCCCGCAGGAAGTGGACGAATTGCGGCAGCACACGGAAGACCTGATGCAGGGAAAGCTGCCGGAGCAGACGCGCACAATGACCGAGCGCAGCACAGGCAACGGCACCGCTGTTCAGGCCCTGGAAGCGCCGCCCGCGCATCTCTCGCCCGAAGAAAAAGCGCAGTACTTCCTGCGCATCCACATGCTGCACCGGCAACTGGAGATGCACGAGCGTTACATGCTGCACCCCGGCGTTCTGGACGTGCTGGAAACATTGATCGGGCCGGACGTGCTGGCCCTGCAAACCATGCTCTTCCTCAAAGGGCCGGGGCAGCCCGGCCAGGGCTGGCACCAGGACAGCTACTATATCCCCACCCACCCGGACACATTGTGCGGGGCGTGGGTGGCGATTGACGATGTGGACGAGATGAACGGGGCCATGTGGTTCGCATCGGGCAGTCAGGTGGAACCTGTCTATCCGCCGCGTGACGGCTATGGTTCTGGAGACAGGGGCCTCGCAGACATCCAGTCGGTCGGGGGCGTCAGCGACCCCGACGATGCCCACAACGACCTGGCGCGCACGGCGGACGCTTACCCGCAATTATTGGCCTCCATGAAAGCGGGCGATGTGGCGTTCTTCGGCGGCCATGTCCTGCACCGCAGCAAGATGAACTTCAGTCTGGATCGGTTCCGGCGGGCGTTTGTCGGGCATTACTGCAACGCGCGGGCGTGGACACAGTGGGGCGCAGACGGCCTCAACCCCGACGGCGCCGACCCGCTGACGGGCATGGCGAACGGCTCGCACATTCTGGCGCGCGGCGACACCCACCTGCCGTTTGCCCAGCCCCGTTTCGGCACGCCCTGCGCCGCTTTGCTGTCGCCCGACGAGCGGCGCACGCAAACAGGGTTCGCCGCCACCATGATGGCCGACATGGACAGCGGCCTGATGGGCGCATCTCCCGCCGACCCCAGCAGGACGGATGAAGATTAGCGCCCAAGCGCAAAAACACGGGGGCAGGTGCTGATGCACCGGCCCCCGTGTCTGTTTGTCCCCTGACCTGCTTGTCCCCCGACCTGGAAGTCGTCACCGTCCCCGGTTGTATGTCCCGCGCCGCCGTGCAGAAACTTGATTGCTCACCAGGTTGCGCTCCTTGCTGTCGGGCGTATCGGCCTTGGCTGCACCGTTTGCGGCAGGCTTGGGATTGGCAGGTTTGGCAGGCGCCTCAGCGGGCGCTTGGGGCGGCGCAGTGGGGCGCGCAATGGCTTTGGGCTTTTCGGCCTTCAGCACAGGCGGCAGGGCTTCGGCCAATACTTCCACCATCTCCTCCACAGCCTGCAGCATCTTGGCGGGCACATCGGACGTGGCGAGAAAGACTACGTCCGGCAGAAACTGATGCTGCATAAAGGCGCGCGCCAGCTTTTTGATGGTATCTGTGAGCAAATGCGTGCCCTGGAAGCGAATAGCGACGCGCCGCTTCTCGGCCACAATGCTGCCGATCCCCACTTGCTGGCAGCGCAAACGCAGGCGCAGGATCGCGAGCAGGTTCCACACGACCTTGGGCGGGTCGCCGTAGCGGTCTTCCAGTTCCTCCTGCACGCGGGCGACCGAGTCGTTGTCGCGCACGGCGGCGAGCTTTTTGTACATGAGAATGCGCTCGCCTTCGCTGGGAATATACGCGGCAGGGATCAGCGCATCCAGCGGCAGGGCAACGTTGGGCAGGTCGCGCTCGGTCTCTGTCTCCTCGCCGCGCATCTCGTTGATGGCCTGCGACAGCAGCTGCGTGTACAGGTCAAAGCCGACCGTAGACACCGTGCCGGACTGGGCCGCGCCTAAGAGGTTGCCCGCGCCGCGTATCTCCAAATCCCGCAGGGCCACTTTATAGCCGCTGCCCAGATCGGAGAACTCCTGCAAGGCTCCCAGGCGCTTCTCGGCCACTTCGGTCAATTGCTTGTCTTTGCGGAACAGCAGGTACGCGTAGCCCTGTCGGTTGGAGCGCCCGATGCGCCCGCGCAACTGGTACAACTGCGCCAGGCCCAGCTTGTCCGCATTGTCTACAACGATGGTGTTGACGTTGCCAATGTCCAGCCCGCTTTCCACGATGGTCGTGCACACCAGGATATTGAACTCGCCTGCGGCAAAGCGCACCATGACATCTTCCAGGTCGTCCTCGTGCATCTGACCGTGCGCGAACTCCACGTTCGCCGCAGGAACCAAACGCCGCAGCTTTTCGGCGATATGGGAGATGCTTTCCACACGGTTGTGCAGAAAGTAAATCTGCCCGCCCCTGTCCAGCTCGCGCAGCACAACCTCGCGCACCAATTCGTCATCGTACTCTTTGACAAAGGTCTTGATGGGCTTGCGTCCCTCCGGCGGGTCGTCAATGAGCGACATGTCGCGGATACCCGACAGCGACATGTGCAGGGTGCGCGGAATGGGCGTGGCCGTCAATGTGAGCACGTCTACGGTCTTCTTCATCTGCTTGATGCGCTCTTTGTGGGTGACGCCGAACCGCTGCTCTTCGTCCACCACCAGCAGGCCCAGCTTGTGGAAGTGGACTTCTTTGCCCAGCAGCTTGTGTGTCCCAATCACAATGTCCACGGTGCTGTCTGAGAGGCCCCTCAGCGTTTCCGCCGCTTCCGACTTGGACACGAAGCGGGACAGCATCTGGATATTGACGGGGTATGCGGCCAGGCGCTCGCGGAACGTCTTGAGATGCTGCTGGGCCAGGATAGTGGTGGGGCACAGGACTGCCACCTGGCGTCCGCCGTTGACCACCTTGAATGCGGCACGTATCGCCACTTCGGTCTTGCCGTAGCCGACATCGCCGCAGATGAGCCTGTCCATCGGCTTGTCTTCTTCCAGGTCGCGCTTGACATCTTCAATGGCGGCAAGCTGGTCGGGCGTCTCCTGGTAGGGGAATGCGTCCTCCATCTCCTGCTGCCAGGGCGTGTCCGGGGCCAGCGCGTGGCCCGTGGCGGCTTTGCGCGCGGCGTACAGCTTGATCAGGTCGGCGGCCATCTCCTGCACTTGCTTTTTGGCTTTGCTGGTGGCCCGTGTCCATTCGCCGCTGTTGAGCCGGGTAATCTCCGGCGGGCTGTCCGCCGACCCGATATACTTCTGCACCCGGTCTACCTGGTCGGTGGGCACATACACTTTGTCGTTCTCGGCGTATTGCAGCAGCAAATAGTCGCGCTGCGCGCCGTCCGGCCCCTTCAGCCGCGAGATGCCCGCATAGCGCCCGATGCCGTGGTTGATATGCACGACAAAGTCGCCCTCGCGCAGCTCCAGGTACGACGTGATCTTCAGGCCCTCTTTAAACGTCCGCCGGGGGGTCTCGCGGTGAATGCCGTGCCCGAATATGTCCAAGTCGGTGGCGAGCATCAGGCGCGCTTCCGGCAGCTTGAAGCCGCCCGGCAAGACGCCGTCCAGCACGTACACGCCCGCCTCGCCATTCGGCTCCAGGCGATCCGTGGGCGAAACCGGCAGCTTGTGCCCGGCCAGCATCTCGCGCATGCGGGCGGCCTGCTCGGTGACTATCACCACCCGGAAGCGCGCGCCGAGCCAGCCTTCCACGGCCTCAAAGAACGCGGGCAGGCGGCTGGCGAATGTCTCCATCGCACCCGCCTGCGTCGGCAGCGTTTGGGTGACTTTGATCCCCTCCGTGCCGCGCGACAGCAGGGAAAACAGCAGGGCGGCGGGGGCGTCTTTGACCGCTTGGGCCACCCGCGCGAAGTCACCCCCATGCGGCACGAGCGGCGAGAGCAATTCGCCTCTGGCTGCCCGCGTTTCGCTGATTTCCCCGGTTTCGCGCTCGGTCTGCTCCTGCCGCGCGCGTGCCTGGCTGGGTTCATCCACCACCACGACGGCATCTTGAGGCAGGTAGTCTAACGCACAGACAGCCTGGGGGAACAGATATGGCAGGTAATATTCCAACCGCTCAAAGTAGGCGTGTGCCTGCAATTGGGCAATGTCGCCCTCAATGCGCTCTTCCAGGCGCTCGCCGTGCTCGCCGCCCTTACTCTCTTCATTGATCTGGCGCAAGGCTTTCACCCGGCCCGGCAGCTCGCGCTGCAGCTGGGCTACGGCACCACTCACGCTGGCGTCGTCAAACACAATCTCGCGCACCGGGCTGACGGTGATACTCGCGACCCGTCCCTGCGAACGCTGGGTTTCGGGGTCAAAGGGGCGGATGCTTTCAATGTCGTCCCCAAAGAAGTCAATGCGATAAGGGTGCTGCGCCGCGCCCGGATACAGGTCTAAGATGCCGCCGCGCCGGGTCCACTGGCCGGGCTGTTCTACCGCTTCCACGCGCTCATAGCCATACTCCACCAGCGCCTTTTCCAGTGCCCCGATGTCCGCGGACTTGTCCGACACCAGGCTGATGCGCCGGTCGGCCAGCCGCGACGCGGGAACCGTGCGCTGCAAAAATGCCCCAATTGGCCCGACCACAATCTTCGCTTCGCCGCGCGCCAGAGTCTGCAAAGCCGATGTGCGACGCCCCAATACCCCCTGGTCGGGTGCGTCCTCGCTGAAAAACAGCGTTTCCGTGGATGACGGCAGCACAAGCACAGCGCCCGCCCCAAAGCGTTCCATGTCTGCGGCCAGGCGCTCGGCCTGCTCGCTGTTGTAGGTGACAATGACCAGCGGGCGCGTGTCCTCGCGTGTCCACTGGGCGAGCAGCAGGGCTTTGGCGGCGACCGGCAGGCCCTCCACCTGAACCGTCTTGCCCTGCGCCAAAAGCGCCGCCATGTCCGTGTAGACAGGATAATCTCCCGCCAGCGTGGGCAATCCTCGCAAATCCATCGGCACCGCTCTTTCTCTACGCACAAACGTTCTCTTGGACACGCCCCAAACATCTCTTGGGCACGCCCCATACACGCAAAATGGCCTGAGCGGACACAGTCCCGCGCAAGCCTCGTTGTTCCCCGTTCAGCGTATTATTATACCCCGGCGGCCTGCTGATTTAAGAACTGTATAGAAAGCCCAAAGACTCCCCCTAGCTTCCAATAATGGGGGCTAGGGGGAGTCTGTACTGGATTCTCCTAGACCTTTTTATACAGTCTCTAAAGACGGCTTAAAGCCGAGTATCTGCACAACTGACGCTTTGCCGTGGTGGGAGCTACCCTCCCGGACTTCGCGTTCCAGAACAGCGGCTCGTTCCAGGCGCAGGCCCGTTAGTTCTGCCTGCACGGCTGCCAGTGGGACGAGCAGGTCCTGCTGAGCTTCTCCAGGCCCGCCAGTGCCAAACCGAAGCTGGTCCGGTGAGTAAGCTTCCAGCACAAACACGCCGTTGGGCCGCAGTCCGGCGACGACCCGGCGGTGTACGTCCGCCCGCAGCGCTGGCGGGAGGTGTCCAAAGATGGAGACAATGCCCTCCCATGTGCCGGGTGTGATTGGAAACTCGGCTAGATCGGCGGTGATTGTCTCAATTTGCACTCCGCGCTTCCTGGCAAGCTGCTGCGCCCGCTCTGCGCCGACGGAAGATTGGTCAACGGCAGTCACAGAGTAGCCAAGTCCGGCAAGATAAACCGCGTTACGCCCCTGGCCCTCCGCCAAGCACAGAACACGCCCTGGCGGAATGCGGCCGGCAACTTCCACGAGAAAGTCATTCGGCTCAATGCCATAGGCATATTCCACTTCGCTGTAGCGATTATCCCACATCATACGCCCCTGTATTATCATATCGCCCCTTCATGTTCAGGCTCTGCCCGGTGGTTTATGCCTAAGTGTTTCTATTGTTCTAGTTTAATAAAACATTAGCGCGAGTATGTCAGCAGCAGGGGTACGATGTCAAGTATGAGACACTTTCTAAGCCTTAATGTTCCTTCACCAGATGCAGGTAGCCGGTCACCCCGTTCAGCACAAACTGCACGGCGAGGGCCGCCAGCACCACCCCCAGAATGCGCGTGGCGACATGCGCGCCGCTTTCCCCCACACGCGCCATCAGCGCGCTGCCCGCCTTCAGCACCAGCCAGGAGACCAGAAAGACGAGGCCCGTCGCCGCGACCAGCAGGCCCAGCCGCAGACCGCTGCCGCCCGCCTGCGAGGTCAGCAGCAGAATTGTCGTGATGGAGCCTGGCCCGCTGAGCAGCGGGATCGCGAGGGGAAACACCGCGATGTCGCTGTCGGCAGGCTCGCCTGGCTCGGACGATTGCAGGCCCGCCCGCTGCCCGAACAGCATCGGCAGGGCGGTCGCAAACAGCAGAATGCCGCCGCTGATGGCGAACGCATCCACAGTCACGCCCAGATAACCCAGAGCCGCGCGCCCGGCCACCAGAAAGAACAGGGAAATAAAGAAGCCGATCACCATGGCCCGGTTCAGCACTTTTTGCCGGGCCGCGTTGTCCATGCCTGCCGTCAGTCCCGCAAAGACGGGCACAATGCCGAACGGGTCCACCACCACAAGCAGCGTGACAAACGAAGTCAGCACATAACGCAGCAGGGAGCCGTGGAGAATCTCATTCACGGCAGGGAGTATACCTACTCAGTGGCGGCTTTCATTCACGCTTGTCTTTTGCCCCGGCGAGCAGGGCGTCAACAGCCCCCGGCCTCATCAAACATGCGGGTGAGCATCCCTGTCTGCCCGCGCCGCGGCAGTGCGTGATGAGGGGTCAGCGGGGCTTCCGCCGGTTTCTGCGCACACTCTGAGGGTGTGCAGAGGCATCGCAGCGGCGTACCAACGACGGAACAAATCTTTCCGTCGTTGGTACGCCGTGGGAAAGCCGTTGCAGGCCCCTAGAAATGCCGTGTCAGGCTCACCAAAACACGAGAACTCTAGAAGTGGTATTGGCCCCGCTTTGTGGGGAAGAGGCGGAAAAACGCGGCCTGCCAGCGGAGGCTCAGGCGGTCTAAAACGCGCACGATGCCGACGGGCCGGGGCAATGTTTCGGGCAGCACAATCGTGAAGTATGGGGTCGTGCCTTCGTATTGGACGACCACATCGCCTTTGTCGTCGCGCAGCAGGCTGCCGGGAAGGAATGTCCCCAGCAGGCGGTCGGGCAGGGATTTAATATCCTCGGCGAAGACGGCCTCGTTGAACTGAGTTTTGTCGTGGTGGATAAAGTGCAGCACAAACCGTTCTTCATATTTGCGGCCTGATTTAAGGTCGTTGAGCTGCTCCACCTGCCAGGCAAAGGAGAAGTGCTTCTGGGCGTGGGTCAGTTCGTAGCGATAGTAGCCCAAAGCGACCGCCAAATTGACGGCAAGCAAGATCGGCTGGTGCGGCATCCAGTGCTGGATGGGCCACGAGGCCAGCGTGAAGATGCCCAGAAACGTCACCAGGGCATGCAGCGGGAAGTGGGCACTCTCGGTCTGATGCTCTTCGTGGGTCTGGTAATTCTCTACCGGGTGCATGTAGTGGTGCAGGGTATGCTTGCGCGCCATGAAGTTGGGCACGATATGGAACAGGTAGCGATGGAACACCCATTCAAAGAATGCGGCGACCACGTAAAAGACCGCCGTCCAGCCTGCCAGAAACAGCCAGGGGGCGATGGTTTTGACAAGGACGAGGGGCAGGGATGTTCCCGCGGCGATGGGGGGGTGAACTTGGCGGGCGATCCAGGGGCTGAACAGCAGCAGCAGGGCGATAACCTGCATGAAAAATACCTGCTGAAAGTGGGCAAAGTCAAAGTGAACATGCCCATCTTCCTCGGTTTCAAAAAAGCGAACTTTGAACGACCTTCGTTCCGTGGCTTGTTTCATTCGTCGGGTTTCCTATCCTAATCTTCCGCGTGGTGGGCATCAAGTTTATAGCCGCCCTGGGGAAAAGTTAATCCTAGTATAGCAGGTAATCGCGCTTTCCGGTCTGTTTGGGCGCGATGCGCTTGTGTAAAACCAGGCGTGCGCCGGGTAAAACAACGCTGTGCGTACTGCCCATCGGCAGCACGCGATTTCCAAACCAACAAGGACACAACCAAAATGGCGCTCAATTCCCTTTTCAGCCAGGTGCTCGGCGCGATCACCAACCACACCGACCAGCAGAACCAGTCGCCCAACACGCCGTTTAATCCCAGCGGCCTGCTCGGCGAAATCCAAGGCTTGTTCGGCCAGCATGCCCAGCAGACCGGCCAGGTCTTAGATGCGTCTCAAGACCCCTACGGCGATCCGGGCGCGCAGAACAATATCCTGAGCGCCTCGCAAGACCCCTACGGCGACCCCGCCAACCAGCGCTGACGCTCAAGCCACGCCAACAACTCGCCCGCAAAAAAGCGCCCGCTCTTTTGTAAAGAGCGGGCGCTTTGCGCTGCCGAGTGTTTGTAGTCAAAGCAGAGCGAAAGCAGTGCGTATCTCGCCCAGAAGCTGCAGAAACTCCGGCATGCTGCTGGCCCCCGCGCGCCAGGCCAGCCCGCGCTGCACCAGATCATAGGTCGCCTGGATGCGCGCGCCGGGGATCGGGCTGCCCTGCGCATCCCGGTCGCGGCCCATCAGCAAAACCGTGTCGCACACTTGCAGGGCGGCGGCAATGTCATGGGTCACTAAGACAAACGTTTTCAGCTCGTCCGCCTGCGCCATTTCCTGGATCAGCTGCGAGACGCGCTCGGCGGCGAGGATGTCCAGACCCGAAAACGGCTCGTCCATCAATAAAAAATGGTCGCTGCACATAAACTGTTGCGCGATTGCCACCCGCTGCCGCTGGCCGCCGGACAACTGCGCAGGATACTTCGCCCCGTGCGCGTCCAGCCCAAAGCGGCGCAGCAGGCCGTCGGCCTTTTCCTGCGAGTCGCGCGCAGGCAGGCCCGCCTGCCGCCCGGCCACCATCAAGTTGCCCCGAATGGTGCGGTGCTCAAGCAGAGGATAGGTCTGCGCCACCACGCCGACCATGCCGCGCCGCACCGGGCGGCATTCGCGGTCCACAAGCACCTGCCCGCTGTCCGGCTCGTCGAGGCCCGCCAATATGCGGAACAGGGTGGTCTTGCCGACCCCCGACGGCCCAAGCAGCCCGACCACCTGGCCCTGCGTGTAGCCGGGCCGCACCAGGTCGCGAATGACCAGGTTCACGTCGCGCAAAATGGGCGTGCCGCCCAATGTCACCGACACATGCTGCACTTGCAGCAGCGCGTCGCCGTATTCACAGGGGAGGGGAGACATGGCTACTTTCGCTCCAATTCTACTTTCGCTCCAATCGGAGGTCGGCATAGGGGCAGACGATGCGTCGTATCAGCCCGATGACGCTGTCCTGAAGCAGGCCAACGGCGAGAATGACAATCTGAATGGCAAACACTTCCGGCAGCAGAAAGTGCTTGCTTTCGCTCAGCAGCATCGCGCCCACGCCGCCTTCCGACCGGACAATGCCTTCCACCAGGGTCAGCATCATCCAGCCCATCGCGGCGTTCTGGCGCAGGACTTCAAACGCCTTGTCCGCCGTGCCAAGAATGACTACCTCCCAAACCACGCGCCACTCGCGCATGCGCAATGTCCGGGCGTAGTCAAACTCCTCTTTGGGGATAGCCGCAATCACCGACGCCATGCCGGTGACATAAAACACCGACACGGCGAAGACCAGCAGAGACGTTTTCAGCAGGTGCCCGCCGCCAAAGATCAGCGTAAAGATAAACGTAAAGCCCACCAGCGACAAAAATCGCCCTTTGGACAGCCCTGCCACGAACGGACGGAACAGCGGCAGGACGGTCAGATAGGCCAGGCCCAGCGAAATTAAACTGCTCCATGCCAGCGCTTCCAGGTTCAGCTTGAAGGAGGTGGCAAGCTCCGGCCCCAAGCCCTGCGTCATCCACAGCGACTGCAAGGCGTGCAGCACTTCGGCGGGCCGGGGCAGCACCTTGAAGGGGGAATACAGCCACACCAAGAACGCGACGGCGAGTTCCACAATGACCAGCAGGCGCATGGTTGTGGGAGCGACAGCGCGGTTGGGCAGGAACACGGCGGCCAGTTCGCGTGCGGGGCTGGTGCGGCGAGAGCGTGCCTGGCCGTCGCCGACGCGCAGGGCGGCATTGCCGTCCGCCCCCGCCACCAGAGCATCCTCGGTGACGGGGGCTGCGCCATTAGTTGCTTTGGGTGTGTTCAGTGCCATGATTGGCTCCTATGGGTCAAAGGCGGCTAGGCGGCAGACTTCAGCACGATCTCCACGCGGCGATTGGTCGCGCGCCCGTCGGCGGTGGCGTTGGAGGCGACCGGGTTCGCCTCGCCGTGCGCGTAGATTTTGATGCGGCCTGCGGGGAAGTTGACCGGGGCGCGGCCCTGCAAGTAGTGCATCACAGCCGCGGCGCGGGCATGCGAGAGCGGCATGTCGGTGGCTTTGCTGCCCTGGCTGTCCGTGTAGCCGTGGATTTCTACAACAGTGCCGCTTGCCACCAAGAGGTCGGAAGACAGCTCGTCCAGCAGCTTTTTGGCGTCGGGCGAGAATGTGGCCTGCCCCGAATTGAAGTGGATGTGCCAGGCGCGATGGCCTACCGTTGCCTTTGCCACGCGCTTGACATAGGTGGGCTTGGCGGCGGCAATCGCCGTCGGTGCGGGCGCATTCTCGTGCGTCACGTCCTGCACATACGATTTATCAATCACCTGGCTGGCGGGCGGAACCGAGGCCATCAGTTCGGGATACTGGGCGTGCACCAGGTTGCCGAAGACCGAGTAGGTTGCGCTCACCAGGTCCGCCGCGCCGCTGACCAGGCCGAACGATACCAATGTGTCGGCCAGGCCATTGACCGACGACCCTCCCAGCGCGACCTGCTGGCCTGTCATGTCGGCCTGCGTCACGCCGCGATAGTACTTGGCCCAATAGGCCGCGTCCGTGCCGGGTTCATTGTACACCTGCGCGCTCACCTGCGCGGCCTTGTCCAGCGCCGCCGGGTCGCTTTTGACGGCCTGCCCGCCTTCGGCGATGGCCGCAATCATGTTGTCCACGGTCTTGCGGTTGGCCTTCATCCACTTGTCAATGCCAATCACGACGCACGGCATCTGCGAGGAATACTCCTGCGTAGACACAATGGAAACAATGCCGCCCTTTTTGGTCGCCACATTGACGTCGCCGGGCGTCCATGTCACGCAGCCCTGCACGACCACGTGCTTGGTCTGCCCCGTCCGCTTGCCGTTGACGACTATGGGCCGGTCTTCCGAATAGCCTGCGATATACTTGGCAGGAGCGTCCAGATAGTCCGAGGCGTTGACCCAATTGATGGCATTGGGGTCATAGGTCTTTTCGTCGGGGTTGGATGCGATGCCGTTGTCGCCGCACCACTTCTGCGCAATGTTCCAGTCGCCGTCGCGGATGACGCCTGCCACCAATGCCCCGCGGGCCGCGCCGGGGTTAGCCTTCCAGGTGGCAGGCCCCATGAACTTGTCTTCCCCATGCGAGTAGCCGATAGCGTCCACAATCTTCGCCTGGTAGCCGGGGCCGAGCTTTGCCAGCGTCGCGTTCAGCCCGGCCAGGAATGCCGCCGAGCCGTCGCCCATGATGGCGCAGAAGGCCGCGCCTTTGTCGGGCTGCGCGCTGCCCTGGCTGAGCTGCGTCGCAAAGGCGGCCAGCGCCTCCTGCATCTTGTTGTTGTCGTCCTGGCGGAAGAATTGCAGGTTGACGCCGTGGCGGCACATCAGGCTGCCCTGCGCGGCCTGCGGGCCGCCGTTGGCGTACAGCAGGCCCATCTGCGCGTTCCAGGCGTAGCCCAGCAGCTTGACCACGGGCTTGTCCGCGCAGCCCGGAGCGCCGCTAGTGGCCGCATACGTGACCGTGGCCCCGCCCGTGCTTGCGCTTGCGCCAACACTGGAGGCTGGCAACTCAATCTTCTGCGGCACGACCGATCCTTTGCTTGCGGCCTGCGGGGCCAGCCGGCTCCACGAGCGCCAGACGCCCAGGGCGATGCCGACAATTAAAATCAACACCATCAATTTGCCCATTGGTTTCAAATGCATTTTGTTTGCTCCTTGCGTTGAACTTATGGTAAAAATGCGGGCTATTTGCCTGCCTGTGCAGAAGGCGGCACGTCCAAACTGAAGAACTCCAGCACGTCATCCAGTTTGTCGCTTTCGGCGTGCACGGTCTGCAATGTTTGCGCTAAGTTTTGCTGAGCGGCGGCTGCCGCCTGCCGTTTCTCTTCCACCTGCGCCTGCAATGCAGCGATCTCGCGCTGAGCGAGGGCGACCTGCGAGGCTGTCTGCTGAGACAGCGAGTCGGTGTAGGCGCTCAGGGCGGCCATCTTGCGCGAGGCATCAGCGACAATGGTGTTCGCCGTCGCGCCGAGAGACTTGCCCATCGCCTCCAAAGTCACTTTCACTGTTTGGCGCCGCGTGTTTAATGGCAGTTCGGCGGGCAGCGATTGCAGCAGGTCGCGCATCTGCTCTGCGCTGAACGGCGTGGCGGGCAGCCCGGCATGGGCATAGATGTCCCCAAAGTCGGCCTGGCCGCCCGACCCTGGCGTGGGCGGCGCGGCATGGTGCGGCACCTGGATTTCGTCCAGGTTGGGGCCGTCGGATTGGCGCACGATTTGTTCCACCGTGCGGGCGGGCCGTGGCGCGTCGGTGTGCGGGTCGGCAGAGGGCGCGGAGCCTGACAAGCCCGCCTCGCGTTCTTCCGGCGGCAGCTCCACAAACAAGCCTGCCGCTTTGCGCAATCGCTCGCGCAGTTCCATGATGTTGCCTTTCTTCTCCAACTCGTGCCAAACGCTTTGGGCGGGCGTTTAGGCCGCGATTTGATCAAACGGGGCCAGCTCTTCCAGAAGTTTCGTCATGCTGTCGGTT
>JAABUQ010003985.1_pt1 | contig 26012 bp, 28 predicted proteins | sample 5560001 | NCBI WGS metagenome assembly JAABUQ01 (sample SAMN10711888, study PRJNA513371) | rock metagenome | isolation source: Antarctica rocks | place: Antarctica: Victoria Land, Finger Mt nord | collected 2015-12-18 | reverse complement strand
AACCCCCACCCCTCCTCAACCCTCCTATTCAAAGCCCCCGCATTCCACCGCCTCGCATCCCCCTCCTCCAACGCCCCCCCCAACACCTCCCCAAGCAACCCACTATAAACCCCCGGAAGCAACTCCAACCCCCCTCTCTCATACCTCAACGCCATCCCTAAATCCAGCTCACAACACGCCCCTGCCCACGACCGCCGCGTGATCATTTCGTAAACCACGCAACCCGCGGCCCAGACGTCGCCTTTGGGCGATGCGCGCGGGTGTTCGGGGGGCCAGTAGGTTTCGGTGCCCGAGGGGGTGTAGGAGGCGAAATCGCGGGTTGCGTGGCCGAAGTCTGTGAGGATGGCGGTGGGGTAGGGGGGGGTGTTGGATGGGTTTTGGGGGGAAGGGGGGGAAGGGGGATGCGGGCGCCAGGCGAGGAGGATGTTTTCGGGTTTGATGTCCCGGTGGACTAGGGCTGGGAAGGGCTTGTGGGAGGGTTGTTGGAGGGGGATGTTGGGGTCCGGGTGCGCGGAGTGCGAGGCGCTGTAGAAGCCTTGGTGCAGGAAGCTCAGCGCGCAGGTTAGTTCGGCGAAGACTTTCCAGATGAATGCTTCGGGGATGTGGGTTTCGCGGGATGCGTGCGCGGAGATGAAGGTGTGCAGGTCGCCCAGTGGGTGGTATTCGAGGTAGTATTCTGCGAAGGGGGTTTCTAGGTATGTTTTGTGGGTGAAGGCGTAGAGGTGGATGATGTTTGGGTGGGGGTGGGCGCTGAGAGAGGAGAGGTGGACGCCTTCATCCGGAGAGCCGTGAAGGAGGTGTGGGCGGATTACTGTTTTTAGGGCGACGAGTTGTTTGGTGGCGTTGTGTCGGACTAGAGTGCAGCTGCCTTCGCTGCCGCTGCCGATGAGGCGGATACGGGTGTAGTCGTGGCTTGCTGCGACGGAGGAGCTGGGGATGTTGGGAAGGTAGGGGGAAGGGATTTCGACAGATGGGATGGGGGAGAAGTCGTTGGGGGAGATGTAGTCGTGCAGTTCCTCTGTTGGTGTGTGATGCTGCACTTCTCCGGTTCCTTCGATATAACGATGGTCAGGATTTGCATTTCTGGGGGCCTTTCCCCTTATGGACCCTTCTAAAGTTGCTCGAATCCCCGAACAATGAGTCTCTTCGAGGCAGATTTCCTTTGCTAGGGACTCCAAGAAGAGCATAGCCTGATTGTACGAGCTGTGAGTCTCAGTAAGCCTACTCTCTTGTTCCGGGGATTCCACGGGGAGCAGAGGGATCCCTGGAGAGGATCTTGGGCTGAATATACCAACGTATGGATCCCTTTTCGGTGATTCACCCGTTGAAAGATCCTGAGGACCTTCTGCTCGAGGTGTGGCTTTGGTGTAGGCTGCTATCTCAACCATTACCTGGGCGGCGAAGAACGGAGACATTTTATAATTTTATAACGGACGACAGTAAGAATTGGGCGGGGACTAGCGGAAAAATGAATAACGGAGAATTCGAGCGAAAACCGTAAAGAAAAGCGAGGGAAGCAAACCCACTTTCGAGACTAGACGAGTATTTGGCATGCCTTTGACAATGAAACAATGCTAGTATTCTGAGACAATGCATTGTTCTATCATGCATTCAGGATTGTCTTAACGCGCAATTTAGTTTTGCTGGCATGTCAAACCCAAGACCCGTTCGCAGTGCTCCTTGGACCACGTATTACCCCAAAGCCCCCCAAGCCTCCTCCCATGTGACGATTCGGTGCGGCGAGATGTGTATTGATTAAAAAGCTGTGTAGCCACGACTGTTGCTTTTGTGTTGACTCGGGCATTGTCGTCTTTTCATCTAGAGCATGTGACAAAGGGACTGCGGAATGGGATTGTCTTTTGTCATTTTCCGAGATTGTGAAGAGAGGAGCTGGAAGTTTCTGCGCGTAGGTAGGTGACAGAGGAGCGTTTGAGCCGGAGATAGAACCTTCTTTGCTGTGCCTGTGATGGATCAGACTTTAGATCCTCTGCTACCAGTGCTGGGATGACCATTTCCACTTACAGAGACAATGTAGAGTTTCTCGAGAACTTCTTGGTGATGAAGAGACGTGCACGGCTGCTCGTCGACTCTGCTTGGCTGCTATTCGAGCAATTTTGATTGCGCATAGCCCGATCCCTGCGTCTGAGAGAGGGGAATATCCTCTCGAGCCCAAGTTTCAATAGCCAGGTGCGATACATCTCGACGGCGTCATGCCCTAACCCGAAGAAGAGGAACACAGCAAAGCCGAAAGCAATCTGAACCCAGCGGTCGAATATCACTGTGCCGCCCGTGGGTATCACAGTGATATCCCCCCATAAAGGTCCATGTACTAAGCTCCAATCGTAAGAAATAAGGGGAACGATTGAGTTTTGGTAGAGCACGTATGCTTGGACGGGCAGGAAGACCACTATTAGGGTCATAGACATCCAGAATAGCCGCAGGAAGCGGTTCCTGGTGAGCGAAGAGTTCGAGGAGTTGAGGATTGTGGAGAGATTTTTGCGGTATTTGCGCATGCGGTGGATGACAAGTCCTGGAGGATGTTAGTATGACAGGAGTTGTAGGGGACGAGGGTCACAGTACCGCTGTAGCCGACGACTACTAGACAGAAGATAGGAGGCCAGATGAACACCAGCAATAGCTTGGGCCAGCTGTTATCAAAGGACGTCACGCAGCCCGAGATGGCATATATGTAGTAGCGGCTAGGTTGAACAATATAGTGGATGAGCATCATGTAGATGGGCGCTCCAATGCATACGAGACAGTCAATGGCATTCTGCCTTCGCTTCTGGGCGGTGCTGGGGTATAGAACCGTGTTTTCTGTGTCTAGTACTCGGGCAAGACTTCGCATGATGGAGACCAAAGACCCAACAACGCCAATGTAGACAGCAGTCATCAGCTTTACCTCGATATCGCAGAGGACTTTGCCGTTCCACCAGTTCTTGATATCGTCTGTGGGCCAGATGAGGGAGTTGATGAAGTTCATGAGGTTGCAGAGGATGATCCAAGAGACCAAACTTGAGGCTCCAAAGTTGCGGTTTCGGATGTGCCATATGAGGGGAGGACTGTCAAGGATGAGCGTGATGAGTCCGAGTGCTGGGACTGCGATCGCTGCTGGCGTGAGCGGGAAAGTTGAGTCTGCCATGGCTATAAATCCAAGAGGATGATCAGGTTCTTGAAGATGCTGGTGGTTCGCGCTCTCACAACTAAGAAGGATAGAGACTTTGACTAGAGGCAGACCGGCTGGCTCTCTATAGCGGACAAATTAGTCGAGTGTGAAATGACGGTCTAGGACTTCGCATACTGCTTTGGGAAGGATGTAAAGTAGTAATTATCAGGGAGGAAGAGACCCTGAAGATTGATGCAGAGATAAGAATGATGTTGACGGGGCTGTATGATAAGACTTGCTGAGCAAGAAGATCGAGGATGTGAATTAGTGGCAAGCAGTATGTAGAATCAAGTCTTGCGATTCTTCCCAAGTAGACGCAGTGACCGCTGTAGCGAGTGCAGGGCCATGTCGCGAAAAAGACATGCTTGGACACCAATAAACATTCTGTGATGACAATAAAAATCAGGAAGTGCGCGACTAATAGATCATATTCCTCAATAAGGTCTCTATAAGTTCAAGTGATGAGGATTCTGCGGAGAGAGTCTTATTGAGTAAGAGTTGTTTCGACCAGATCCCGCAAGCAAAGGATGTGCGAATTTCCCTTTTTGGGTATCAATAAGCAAGACAACAAAAAAACGGAATACAAGTCGCAAATGCAAACGGATACGACGAAAAAGATGGTGATGCCCTTCCTTCTGTATTGCGTTTGGGTCGGTTTTCGTAAGGGGTGTTGACTGGAACGGTATGCAGACCCACCAGGCACATTCTGGGCCATACATGCCATCTTGCCCCTCAGCAATCTACCGTCCCGGCCTCCTTCCTTCGCAGCTGGGGCACGAAACCATACCTGGCATTTAGGACTGCACTGATAGGTAACACTGAGCAAGCGTAGGCCGCCGGTCTTTCGTCAGAGCAAGCCCTTAACATTGGAGTCTTTCGAGTCAGCACCGAATAAGAATGTAATGTTAGGCGAAAGATTGCGTTGCCTATTAGCCGAGGTGACGGCCACAGCGTAGAACAGTTAGTAATTGAATGAGAATGCCGGTGAATAGTAATCCTCGTATGATGTCGAATCACGACCTCTACCCAGAGTCGGAGTTAGCCTCCAATGCAGACTCTCAAAGTATAGCGTCGGGCAATATCGCGCTATCGTATCAGTCTCACGGAGAAAAGAATTGTGCAGACGCGCCCGTGGTATCTCGGTCTAACCCTAACGCCTTACTCCGATGCCACAGAAAATGGTAGTCCCACGGGTATCGTCCATCGTCTGCAGTATCATCACAGTGCCTTCTTTTGGCCGCGCCCAGACGGTCTCCTCTTCTCACTAGAGCTCCCACTTCCCCTTCCCTCCTTACTCTCTGTGCTCATCTGTCGTCTCATCACACCTCCCGCAAATCTCTCCACCTCCGCCAACACAGCCCCGATCGCCTTCCCAGGAATGGCCATAATGGCCAAAAAGATCTGCATAGGCAACAACATAGCCGCTGCGATCCAGTCCACCACCATATATACCCCACTCCCCCTTCTCTGCTTATTGGACTGGCTCGAGCGCTCCGCTGCTGCCGCGAGGGTGATCGCGTCGCTCATCCTGCTTTCAAGGTCTTGCAGTCGGGACTCGGTTTGCAGTGAGAGGAGCGTAGCGCGCTTTTCGTAGCGCCGCACCGCGCGATTGAGGGCGTCCAAGTCGGGTTGGAGGGATTTTCGTGCTTGAGTAGTGAGGTCTTGCTGTTTTCCTGCGGTAACGTTGGGAGAGGTTTCTGCAACGTGAGCTTCGAGTTCGGCGAGGCGGTGCGTGAAGTCCTGGAGATTTTCTGGGGATTCTTGGGACATGGTCGTGTAGGGATTGGTGGCGACGACTCGTTGGAGGTGTAGGGTGCGTGCTTGGACTAATTTAAGTAGGTGCGATAGAGGACGTAATTCTGAGGCAAGGAGGAAGATGGTGAGGTTGTAGTTGGAGACGAGGCCTTCGCTGGGGCGGGAGAGTTGAGCGCGGATGTGGTGGAGGAGCCAGGCGCCAATGAGGGGGCCAATGAAGCAGGTGAGGAGGGCGAGGATTTCATGGATGCGGAGTTCGTTGGAGGTAGATGACTGGGGAGGAGCTGGCTGGGATGTAGGGGCGGCGCTGTTGCTGGTACTATCGGCTGGAGGTGACATGGGTTGGCTGGGCTGAGAGGCCTCCTCGTCGCTGCCTTCTTCAACAATGGTGTCGGATGGAAAGTCATTGCGTGGTGGGTATGCGTCTTGGTCTTGGACTTGGATCGCTTGGGCGGAATGATACCAGTCCCTGTTATGTTGTCAGTGCATTCGCAATCAAGACTTGAGATGTCGCCTACTTACCAAGGTAGTCTCACGGACCAATTCAGGAAGATTGCGGCCAAGCTCAACAATGTCACATCCGTAATCACTGCACTCCCATTTTCCCAGAACAATCCTCCAGCAGCCGGCAACAAAGCCAATGCGAGGGGCACCGAATGCCAATGGGAAGGTTCATGGCTCGATACTACATCATCTGCACTTTTGGCTCTCGGCAGCAGCAAGTCATCCGTGGAAGATTTGAATGATTGTGCCGAGTCGGAGAAAGTTGAACTTCGCCGCTTTCGCAACGGGTGCAGGGACTCGGCAAAGGTCGCCGCCCGTCCTAGAGCACGTTGGCGAAGAGGTGACAAACTTGATCTTGCTGTGCTTTTGGCAGCGTTGGATATCTGCGAAATGATGGGCGGGCTCATTGTGCGCTCTTTGTCGGCCATATTGGCTCAAGATTTGGATGCGGGTGGATGGAGGGCGATGTCACGAGTGGTGGTGAGGATAAAAGTCAGGTCTGGTATGCGACCATACTTGACAACACATGGGTGCAGGCATACTCGATGATATGACGTGGTTTAATAGATCAAGCATGAATCAAAGCAACTCCAAGAGGGCGGGCATGCTCGGTCGAATATTTCCTCTTTCTAGGAAGAAAATTCTCGCGTGCCTTGATTCAGCGGAACGCCCTCGTTGGTTTCCCCAATCACATTCTCCCTCTCTATCTATCTTCACCACTTCTTACATCTTGCGTGGCCAGCTCGAGTCAAGAATACTTCTGATCTCGTTGTCGAAGTAATATGGAGAGTATCATCTCTACATCACCCATCTAGTGGTCGGTCCATAGGTTGTCAAACAAACCTTCTAAACTATCGTCCGCGTTGAAGAAACGTTTCCCGAAGACACGGTCGTCTATCTATTCTCATCGACCTAAATGCTCTTGTATTATCCATCTCTCTTCTCGAAACACCCTGCTTACTCCCATTAAAATTCTCTACATCTTCTTCGAGCGCCTGCATGGATCTGCAAGCTCAATCGGGTGCACAGTAGTCTGCCCTTACCATGGAAGAGACAGTATGGAAGAGACACAATTTCAATATATCGCACTGGTGCATCCGCCCCATAAGAATGCTTCGATATCTTTTGACCCAGGCACGTCCGATCGTATCCAAAGCGGATTCAACATCCTTCCGCTTGTCATCTTGTTTTGCCAATGTACTCCTTGCACCTACTTCTGGGGCTCTCAGACAAGGACTGAAAAGGCATGGTACAACAGCCTACACGTAGACGTGACGACGTTAGCAATCTCACTTTTGTACAAAGTGACCTCGGACGCTATCAAGGGACACATGTAGCCTTACGCCTTTTGTATCGAACAGGGCTTCAATGTCCAGAAGGCTACTTAAGTTCACGTGATGCGAGATGCGCATGCCTCTGTAAAGAAAGGATTGCTTGGCTAGCAAATGCTGCACCAAATAGGGAGCAGGCTATCGATTTTACAGACACCATATCTACTACTCTGTTAGAGCTACTCCGAAGCCTTTTCGGCATCCACTGCTCCAATCTGAGAGCTGCAAGGACCCACTGACTATATGGACAGTTTGCTCTGTATGCCTGGAGCATGCTTGGTCTCACCGCGCATGGGACGTCTAAAAGACGCTCTTAGCCGAGCAAATGGAATTGACTTGTGCCAACGGACCGATTTCTGAGCCTTCACCAGCCAACGTACTAGGACTACTCGTCACCCATGGCCTGTTGCATTCCTTCAGAAGGCTCAGGGATAGTGAACCGAAAGTTCGCCCTCAGAGTCATTGACGGGAGGATAAAAGCAACCTCTGTCCGTCTTCTGCGTTAAAGACCCATTTGGGCTTCAACACATCGATCAGACCTCAAGAGAAAATTAGGGACTTTTGGCTGGGGCTATGCAAAATCTATGGGCTCATGAATGGAGAGTGGCTGCATTAACTGGAGCGGAGGGAATCGTTCTCTTCTGAGGGCACGTCCGATCTCGCGAGCCTTTACTCGAGCAAGCCATGATAGAGTTTTGATAGAAGCTAAGAATAGCAAAGACTTGGAAGCTAAATCGCGAAATATACGCGCTAGCAAAAGTGCCAAAGTACTCAACGCGTCGCCGCCAACTTTTCCCTCACCTGGTCTTTGATTACGGAGGGTCATCGACGATGAAGCCGACGTCGTGGAATTTCTGTGCCTGCTTCAATACTAGTGTAAGGATTGGGTTTCAAGCTGTCGTCTATGCTACTGAGTTGAATCAGGGTGGATCTGACAGTTTCCGGATTTGCTCCTGCTGGTATTGCAATAATAATCCCGAGGACATAAGCCCGAGGGCGTTGGCAGCAGGAGAACAGGCAGAGAAGAGGACAAAGCGAGTCTTCATTAACTCCGCAATGTTCCGCAAAGAGGTGCCTTTTTGGTGTGACATATTGGCCGTGCAAAGGAAGCTCCACGCCCGTTGGTTTATTTTGCTGCCAGATCAGGTGAGCATTGAGCATTGAATAGGGGTTAATAAAGACGACACAACACGATCGGCTGATCATGACGGCCGTGATGATTGATCATCCTGATTGAGATTTGATAATGCTCAAATAAGCGTCTCACGATGATGGCTCCTGTCCAACATGTCTTTCGGTACCAAAAATCAAATTGGACGGCGCCAATCTCATCGTCGCACAGTCCCCGAATCGAGCGACGGACTGACTGGGAAGTATCCCATTGGCCAGTCGAAGGGATCGGACCCAGAAATTCTTGAGGAAGTTCGGAAGAGTGAATTAGCGCAAACACTGGTGCGTCTTAGCGGATTACTGCACATGTGACTCTTTCCTCCCCTGCCCTGAAAATATTCGTAAGTCTGAAGTCATCTATGTCGTTATCTTTTGCTAAACACCTTACATTTCATCCTCCTCGCTCCGCCTTTCCACGCTTCGCAATTGCTTTGCAAATAGCACCAATCCAGTCGCCTGGCTTTCGCGACCCATCTGCCTTCACAAATCACAGCCCCTCGTCCCCAGTGCAATAGTTGTCGACCTCGGCGCAAGCCAAACCTACCAGACACCTGAGGCGTCCGTCTCAACGGTCGCAACAGAGACCCACTTCACGACGACCCACCAAGCGCACACAATGCGTCTCCCATCAGCATTCGACTGCGCAATGGACATGCAATCGCCGCGCACCTCTTTCCTCCCAGCAGCAAGAATACTTTCGCCGCCGCCCTCCTCGCGCTCACCACCGTCGCAAGTCTCAACAAACATCTACTCCACATGTCGCGCACTGCAATCCCTCCTCGGCGCATCAATCCCCTCATCCAGATCACCAAGTAACCAACCGCCGCCCACGCTGGCCAGTCCTATCGATATGCGCACGACCCTGCGACCCTCCAAGTCGCACAAAACCAAACTCGCTCAGATACCTTCGCGCAAACGTCGCCGCTCCAGTACACCATCCATGGATCAAGAGAACATGTCCTCCAAGCCCGTAACACCCAAGCGCCAGCGCCTCTACCCTCCCACACTCCCCCTCGGCCTCGAGCAATCCGATTTCGATGCCTTACAACCAGCGCCGAGCACACCACCGACACATTTCACCACAACACCAGGCCAATACAACCTCCAACCCGACCTCAACTTCACCACGCCCTCGCGCCCCCTACCCTTCAACCTCCCCCCCAAACCGTCAAGCGAAGACATCGAAATGCGCACCTCGACACTGCCAGATCCCACCATGTCACCCGAATCCACAGCTCTCATCTCCGTCATCCTGCCTAAACTCCGTATTAGCCAGCGCGACTGGGACCGGCTGGGGAAAGAAGGCAAGGGAAGCATCGGTGAGCGCTTCAAGGCGCTGGTGGGGGAGGGCGAGGGGGGGATGAGGAGGGGGAGTGGGGGTTTGAGGAGGAGTGGGCTTGATAAGATGGAGTTTGGCGAGGCGATTGGGAGGTGAGTCGTTCATTCCGAGCGGGAGGATGCGAAAAAAAGAAGAAGAGAAAACTGGGTGATTGGCGCTTTGCAGTGATCGCGGCCTCATCACCCGAAATACTCCGTGGGTTACCCATCTCCCGCATGCAATTCTACCTTCCCTGGACGGGAGGCCGTTTGGCATATTCAACTCCAGCATATTTGCATAGGGAGGACATTCTTCTCTTCATTTTTAACTAGGTACATTCGCGGCGGCATAGTTAGCGGGGATACCCAACTCAAACATTCTGTTCTTTTCAGGCCTCACCACCCATCTCTCAATTATCCCATCCGGCGTTGATGCCATCGTCATCGCTGTTCCAAGCGCGAGAACCATCAAATACACAGGCATTCCTTCCTCTCGCACACGGCCCTTTCATCGCTGGAGGTCCCCTATTCGAGCTTTGGCATACCGTGCGCTGGTGTTAAGCAGCCATTGCCGATCCCAGTCCCAACTCCAATCAACTACACTCTCAATCCCCCCCCCCGCACCCCTTTCCTCCTACTTCTCCTCTTCCTCAGCACAAGTCCACACACCATTCCCTCCCCTCCCGATCCCCTCGCAATCCCATCCCATCCTCTTCCCCGCCCCCATAGAAAAACACTCCCCGCATGCTCGTAATTCAATTCCATCATTTTAGTTCAAGGGATAGAGTCGGGCGAGCGGGTATTCCATGGGAATTGAGGGAACAAGGTAGGAAATTGTGGACGGAATCTCTGGTTACGGTTGGAGAGAGGAGAGCTTAGGAGAAAAAGGTTGTCGGTCTGGGCGACGCTTTTGGGGAAAGAGTAGCATGGTTTGATGTTTAACTGGCGCGGAGGGATGGAAATTGGGATCCGCATAGGTGGCATGCGTGGGTGTATACAGTGCTACTGCACCAATATCCCGTCCCATGCGTCGCTGCTAACGCATCCAATCCGTGCGAATCCCAAGGCCAACGACTCTCGTGCACTAGCAAACCTGACATCGCCCTCCGTCCCTCTCATCCCACCTCAAACTCAGAGTCCTCCACCATGCAACATGCCCTTACATCCTCCTACCCCGTGCCTTACCACGGGCCAAGTGAACACAAGCATGAGCCCCGAGGACGACGTTTACTGTTATAGTTCCCTTAGCGCGGGAATCGCGATGCACGTCCTGTAGCATTGGCGTGTCTGACCATTTACTTCGGTTCAGCTCTTCAATCATAACATAAGGCATTAAGAGGTGCAAGTGATAAAGTACCTTGATATCGCACACGTCAACGCACTCCTGCACCTTTTGTCAGCTTTTGCGGAAAACTCTGGATGTGGAGGTTTTGGGATGGGGGTGGGTCGCTTACGTCCTCAGGACAACTGGCGTCGCAGGGTGGATATTCTTTTTCGAGACTGGGGACTTGCTGGAGGGGGAAAGAGGCGATGCAGGCGTCGTAGCATTCGTATGTCTGGTTTTAGGGGGGGGGGTTAGTATTGCTGGATTGTATTGTGGGAGAACAGGGGGGAGCGCGGTAGGAAAGCAAGTGGGGAGCAGACCTTGATATCGCAGACTTCGGCACAGGACTGAGGAGGGGTGGTTGTTAGTTGGTCTGGCATAGTAGACTGGAGGGGGTTGGTTAGGGGGAAGACGGCTTACGTCTTTGGGACAGGTGGAGTCGCAGGGTGGGTACCCTTTTCCGAGACCGGCGGCCTGGTCCACGAAGATGGAACTTGCGTCTTCGTTGGGAGTACCTGCGGAGGACAGTTGCACTGTGATTTCGATGTTGTCGCCGTTGTGGGTGGTTGGCATGGCCAAAGCCAGCGGGAGGAGGACGAGGGCTTGAGTGAATTTCATGTTCTTTTGTAAGTGGGCTGTTGGTCTTTGGGCAAAGGTTGGAGTAGTTGCGAAAGAAGTTTGACAAGGTGAAGATGGGTCCGAGGAAGGAGGAGGGGTTGTATATGTTGACAGCCAAGAACCACCGAGCATGTCCGTAGCATGCACATCTCATTGAGGGGAACTTCTGCATGTCTAGTAGCACCATCCCCACATGGGAGAGGCAAATTCGGATCCAGAACCGAGCACTAACAAATTTCATTGGACTCGATTGCTGCATGCATGCATCGATACCGGGTTCTGCTCTTTGTGCATAGATGAGACGTCATCACAGTCAATCACATCTCTGCACATGTTGCCTTGCAAAATAACAGACAAGAAGATAGACTTATAAGATGTACCTGTGGCCATTCTTTCTGACGAAACATCTCACTAGAAGTACATGGTGTATGCATCTTGAGACAGATGACGAATTACGAGGACTCCTGACTTTTCCAGCTAGAAAATGTGTTTGAACTTCTGCAAGCGTACCTCGCGTCTCGGACCGCAGTAGATCATTAGGACTGGGATAAAGGAGGGGTTGGTTAGGACTAGTAATGGACTGTCTAACGAATCGTTAGATGTCTTCGCGGACGACCTCTGTGCTTGCGACGTATCTGCCGAACCCGCATGACAGTCTTTCTCATGGGATGTCTATTGTGCCCTTCTCTCTCTCTATCAAGATGACTTCGCTGAGTCAAACCCCAAAATCATGGGGAGAAGTCCCACAGATCTGCCTGTAAAGCATCAAAGGCGATCTGCTTCAGCGCGTCTATTACGAACCAACTCTCTTTCCGTGAATCACCTCGTTGTATAGATCGCCAAAGAATTCTGTAGTCTCCCAGATGGGCAAGATGACAGAGATCGCAGTCGAACAGAATACCCATATGAATGTAATCACGACCCCTGTAAGTTTCGGAGTCAGCACAGCTCTTCTAGTGCGAGAAAGCGTTGAGTGAGACAAGGCTTGAAAATGCCCCGAAACACATCTCAAGGCCCACTGTCTCACACGCAAAGGGGAGAAAAGGCTCCGAGGAGTACTAACAGGCAGTGAAGAAACCTTGAGAGAATATATAGTGCGACAAGAACATCGGTATAGGAATCAAGAAGTCCATAATGAAGGTGAGAAGGAACGACGCGACACATGCTGTGATGAAGGCTCGTCGCAGCTGTGAAGGCTCTTCCATAGCAGCAGCATCTTGAGCCATTTCTTTTTCTTCGTCGCGGACTGTAGGTAGATCGCGATTCTTGCTCGGGTTGTCCTTCTCCACAGATGTAGAGCTGGGCGTTGAGATTGTAGACGACGAATTGATGGAGCGGGTGGTTTCCCAATCAAATGGTTCTGGTTTGACCAAGGACACGCAAACGGAGACGATCAAACCTGTCATGATGGCTGCAAGGTTCCCCGCGAGAGTCGGATACTCCAGGCCTGTGGTGGCAACGCTGAGTGTACCGTAGTATTGATGGGCCGTCACAAGCCAAGCAAGAATGCCAGCGCAAAGGCCCGTGACAGCGCCAGAGATAGCTCCAGCTCTTGTCTGGCCTTTCCATGTTATGGCAAATGCGGCCGGGAACACTGCACCACCTATGAGAAGTCCCATGACCAAGAACAGCCATCCCAAATCGATGCCGATCAAATTCCAAATACAGGCGAAAATGGCCATAGTCAGACCAAAGACACCGATCATGACATGGGAAACGAAAATAAGTTGGTCGGGCGTGGCGGACGGCCTAACGTAAGTTTTGAAGATATCAAACGTCAAGATCGAGGACACCGCGATGAGTTCGGCAGAGGCGCAAGACGTGACGGCCATGAAAAGAACAATCAGAAGAGCTACCGCTCCACCAGTACCTAATAGGGCAGTGGCCGCAAATGGAGCTGAGAGGCCAGCCGTGATCTGGGATTGGGTCATGCCGTTAGGAAATGTTGGGAAGCTCGGACTGTCTGTGAGGGCCACAGCGGAAAGGCCCAAAGTTGTGGCGAAACCAAAGGGAATGGCGAACCACGCCAATCCTCCAAGTATGTAGGCTCGTACTGCAGTCGTAGGACGGCTCGCGATGGCCCGCTGCCAATATGCTTGGTCTAGAAAGACAGTCCCAGAACCACTACACAGCTGGATTATACCCTTTCGCACATATTGCTATCAGCACTACTCTTCCCATTGAGACTGCTGAGCCCAGGAGCACACTCCAAAAGTGCGAGAGATTCAGGGTGCAATTCGAAGAATACATACAAAGACAAGGGCGAAATTTGATTTTAGAGTCGTGTAGCTCCCATCCTGATTACCTCCTACGGGCCGCTTGATCGAAGCGTCTTTCAGAAGCTGATACATTGCCGTTGGCGAACCGATTTGTGCATTGGTTGCGTAAGCGGAAAACATGAAATATAGGATGACAACCATGAGAATGAGAGTATGCGAATAGTCGCCTGCCACAGAACGTCAGGACTTGGGGCAACAACTAACGTGCTGCGGCTTACACAAGAATGTGGCGCGAAGCCCTCCCAGTATTACGTATACACATACCCCGAGCGGGATGAGAAAGATGGCAGCGTACACATTCATGCCTGTCAGGGAGGTGACGACGGCACTTCCGCCCAAAAGTAGTTGAGACCCCACAAGGATGTTTGTGAGGAGACCAAAGAAAATGAATATCCAGTGGGTAAGCTTTCCATAGCGTGTGTAGATGATCTCCAGATAGGTGTGGCATTGAGGGGCGTTCTGCTTCACTTTGCAAGCAAGGATGGAAAACATGAGGATTTGTACTGTCGCCCCAGCAGCATACTGTGTCGCGTGAACGGTCAACAACTGATATCGACCACAAATTGATGGGGGTTCCACGTACCCAGAATGGTCCGGCGACGCCATATTCGTATGCGACTGTACTGGATTGAAGCAAGGTAGCGGCCCAAGTCCAGGCAGAAACGATTCCACTTGCGATCAATCCAGGCTTGACGCTACGACTTGCAGTATTGAACTCTTCACTCGTTTTGGTAGAGAATCTGGTGTAGCGGTTCTACGTTTTTTAGTAAAGAGTATGGACCCCTTTGAGGGGTGATTTCTACCTGAATCCAGGAGATGCCCCACATGATGAGTGCGAAAAAGAAGCCAATGCCAACCACGACGCCATACCCGACCCCAACCGGTAACGGGGTTGTCGTAGACATTTTCTATTGGATTTTCTGAGAAGGACTTGGGGCTGAGGATAGAGAAACGCGATAGATGAAAGACGAAAAAGAGCAAACATAATTTGTTCGAATGTACTGAGCAGCATGGCCACTACTATCGTGCTTATCGCCATCATCCAAAAGAAAGATAAGCAGGGATGAAAAGGGATGAATAGGAGGTCATGACATCACAGCGAAGATATCGCTCTGAAACCATGGTGGAGGAAGTCCTCTAAACACAAAAAGGGCAGGTGGTAAAGATTGAGGCTAAGCGAGCATAGCACAAACCCCGTCGAGATATCCAGATCTACCGCAAAGATCACTACGCAATACGTATAAAGAAGTATTCCCTGCGGCATGGCAACATTCTCGTGGAATTGTCAAAGGCCTAGAGCAATCAAGCTGATTCCCATCTATTCTCGCTACTACATCCATGCGTCCTATAAAATTTATTCCGACCGCAAGCAACTCGCATTAGTGCGCCAGAATCACGTGACCATTTCGTACCACGAACCTCCATCAATTCTCAAGCGCCGTCCGATGCCTCCATGGCGTCACCGATTGCACGCTGTCCCCTCCAAACCGCCACAGGTCCTTGAGCCCGGACTTCCTTGAGAAGCTCGCTCCGCTGCTTTGCCAACTGACTCTCTGCAAAATGCAATCGACGACGGATATCCTCGGCATGCCAATCCTTAATGTACTCGCCATACCATCGGAAGTCAAACTCGTATCCATCAACGCCTCGAGCCTGAATGAGTTGGTCCTCAAGCTGAGCATTCACTGATCGGCATTGGCCAACATCGCGGCAGAGCCTATCTATCTCCCCATCTTTGGTGGCGAGTAGGCGCTGGACTGTGGCATCAAGCTTATCATGGTAGACCTGGCGGAGCTCCTGACCTAGATGAAAGACTTCATCCGAAGATGCACGGAGGTCTGATTGCAATCGCTCCAGTCCCTGCTCGTCAATATCAGGCTGAGAATCAACTTTCCACCGCAAGGTATCGCGTTCGCGTCCGAGGTCGTCAAGCGCCATTCGAAGTTCGTTCTGCTGATTCTGGCCAGCGGCCAACTTCTCTTCGAGGTCCACGATCGTGACTTCTCGGTCGGCGGTGTCTGTGCGTGCCGCCAAAATCGCATGGTCGCGGACCTTGATCGTGGCGATGAGGGAAGCATTGTCTACATTGATTGCGTCGTGACTGTCGCACATCGCCTTTACCATATCCTCGTGATAGATTTTGCCCTCAAACATCCGGCACTGCTGGTCAACCTGTGCTTGAAGACGGTCTCGGCTACCCAGCAAGCTTCCATTCGCTGCTATGCGGTAGTTCAGCTCGTCTTCGAGTGCCTGAATCTTCCCTTCCATTTGGGCGTTACCCTTGCGTCGGCTCTGCACTTCGTCCTTCATGGCTTTTGAACACTCAGCAAGCTGGTCTCGATACGCCTCGAGTTGTGCGTCCTTGCGCTGCAGAAGGCCATCAACATCAGCAGTTCGGGCAGGATCTTCTTGACCATCGCGGCAATGCGAGGCTTGCAGAGTGAAGAAGAGACAGTCATCCATGGCCTGCTTCAATTCCAACTTCAAGTTCTTAGTCTCGGTCTGCTCCGCCCTCAACGCTTGTTGGAGACCGGTAATCAACCTAACTGCTTCTGTTGACTTCCAGTCCAGCTTGTTCCGATTGCTCTTCAGAGCCTTGCTCTCCTCGAACGCCCCCCTTAGCATTTCCTCTTTTTCTTGGACCTGAACCTGGAGAGATTTCGTCTCCTTTTTCAATTCAACGAGTGTCCTTTGAAATGTGTCCTTCCTAGAGCGCGCAGTCTTCAGTTCTGCATCTCGTTCCTCCACCATGCGCGACACCTGCAGTGTCCCCTCTCGAAGCTCATCCTTCTCCGCCTTCTGGTCGTCTTTGAGATTTTCTATGTCAACCTCACGGGCTGACACGTTTCCTTCCGCTGTGAAAGCTCGGGTCTGAAGATTTCGGATAAGCTCCTTGGAAATAGTGTCTGATACGTCAAAAGCCTCCAACATGCCTTCCCGCGCGGTCTGTATCTCCTGGCGATAGGATTTGTGGAGCTCGGAAAGCTCGGCTTGATGCGCAATGTTGGAGAATGCAATGACTGTTTCCCATTCCGCATCGCTTGCGGCCTTCTCGTCTGCTTTGATACGCTCTGCAAGAGCCCCGAAATGCGCAGGAAACGTCTCAATACCCTTCGAAGGAGCCAAAAGTAATCTGGGTGGTGTTGTGAATCTTGACTGGGGAGTTGGTGTCCCCGTCAACGTCGTGTCTGACCATGGGCTATCGGTATGGGACAAGGTGAGTCCCGGTGGGCAGCCTGCACGCTGGAAAGTCCGCTTCGACAAGTCTATCAAAACTTTTGGTTACTTCCTGTGCATCACAATACATGGGACGTAGTACATACCGGACCGCAAAAGATCTCCACCATTACGTGATGCATCGACCGTCATTGTGGACCGACGATCACTCTTTATTTGCGTGCAATAGCTTAAACGGCCGCCCAATCCAACTTGAGGAGCTGCAAGTTGCAGTCTAGGTACCGAGTAGTGCTCTCGACTCATGGTTTTTCGAACGAGGCTACTCTCGACAGACTCTGGAAGTCGATCAAGGGCGACGCCGCCAGAGCTTTCCGAATGGCAGCTATCCCTGTCGTCGCTGCCTTCAGTCTCGAGCTCAAGATCCGAGCTCGATAAGCGGATTCCTGAGCCTTCGACCGACCCTGGAAGTGTGTCGAGGCTTACGCCTCCAGAGGTCGTTGCATCTAAGCTCTCTACATCTCCGCTATCTACATTGTCAGACTCTTCGATTGACCTTGATGATTGACGTGCTGAGTCATCGATGGAGACATGCTGGACGACCGTTCTTGTTATGATGATGTCCTGTGTATTGTATACGGCGAAGCTCGATGGTATCTGGCCCGATGACCCTTGCTGATCTAGAGCTGTATTGTCGTGATAGCAGGATCGTTGCTAGAAATGATGGTAATTGGCAAGTGAGAAGGACTGGGACAACTGCAACGGGATACTTACTGGATGTTGCTTTGAGAGGACCTTCTTGACCATCTTAACACACCTTGATAACAAGTTCGTTTTAGTAGAACGCGGCTGAGGAGCCGGCTTTGCGTTTCGCTGAGGCTTTACCTTTGTAAGCTTCGCCATGATGTCTGATAGTGGGAAGCAAGTGGTGTTTCCTTCGAAGTCTCTTATTGAAAGGTCCACCACTCTTAGGTTTAGTCTGAACCAGATGCACTCGGGTCCTGAGATGTCCTTGATGCTTGCCAAGGTTCTTGAACAGATGATGCTTATGACTTAATGAAGTTACAACTGCAGTTGTCCTTGTGTATGAAGATTGGAATTGTTGGGAGAGACTGGGCGAAGATGGAGAAGAAAGGAAGAAGAAAGTCAAGTGGAACACGTGTAGAAGCTCGAGGCGTGTTGAGCGTGGGAATGGTGTTGAAGCTACACAACACCAAATTTGTCCCTCCGGGACAGTCTTGCGGAGAACACGAAGGTATCTTGTGGCATTTACACAGCCGAACGATATGTGCAAAGTGCCATTGTCCCGCCAAAGCGATTGAGCTCTGCAGTATCCGCCCTGGACAACCTAAATATATATATATATAAGGGGCTAACCATGGCCCTCCTAGCCTCTCACAATCTCCAAGGTGACAGTCGGTTTCAGAAACGTCGTTTCTAAGAACGCAACAGTTGTTTCATGCAACCAAGTACGTCACGTGCCCCTTCTTATTGCTCCTTCGCCACCTACTCCTCAGCAACATTCCACTTCGTACCCAACCATGCAGCCAGAGGACCATGCTTTCGGAAGTCTTGAGCGCGCTCTGTCTCCTGCTCGGCGATTCGACCTTCGGCGTACCGCAAACGCCGCTTGATATCCTCGGAGTGCCAGTCCCGAATCTCCCGGTTCATAAAACCGTTAACGAAGTCGAAATCACAGCCCCACCACTGCTTGAGTTGTGCCGTAGTCACATCGTGAAGCTGGTCATTAATTGAATGAGATTTCTCTAGCTGGAGGCCAAGACTCTTGATCTCATTGTCCTTTGATTTCATCATTCTCTGAAAGGCGAAGTCGGATTTGTCGTGGATTAGATTGTCCATCTGTTGACGCAGCCGCTGGACTTCCTGCTCGGTTTCCTGCATCTGAGCTTCCCGGCCCTTTGCAGCGTGCTCGATAATTCCTGGCTGCATCTCGACCATCCACTGGAGACGATCATTCTTCTCTTCGAGAACGCCAACTTTCGGCTCCAGCTCTCGCTGACGGACTTTCTCGTTGTCCAATTCGTCATTGAGCTTGACCTTTTCCGCCTCGATCAATGCGGTCTCCTCCTTGGCCACCAATACTAATAGATCGCGCTTCCGAACTATTGCAAGGAGTGATGCATTGTCCTGAATGATGGCGTCATGGGAATCGCAGATGGCTCTGACCATGTCATCATGGTAAATTTTGCCCTTGAACATATCTTCAAATGCGTCTGTTCGCGCCTGGAGGTTTCCGAGGCTCTCGGAGAGTGCCTCCTCCGCCGCTGCGACCTGATCAAATTCCGTTCGTAGACCTTCGACTTCTCTTTTCGACAGCGTCATTTCTTTCAGACGTTGACATCTCTCGTCCCTCAACGCCGCGTTCGCATCCATGACCTCCTCCTCAAGCTCAACAATCTTCGCGTCCTTTCGATGAAGGAGCCCATCGAAGTGTGCGGTCCGAGCGGGATGCCGATCCTCATCCTCCATGATTGCTCGATATTCCGCGTTCTGCGCAGCGAAAAACCCTACTTCGAGGGCAGCCTGCTTCAAGTCCAGCTGCAAACCAAAATTTTGGCTTCGCACGATACCTATATCATGTTCCCTCACCTCGATCTTTCCGGACGCTTCGCCGAGGGCCTCGTCTTGCTTTGCGACCTTTGTCTTTGCTGCCATACCTTGTATGACCATGTCTTTGATTAAGCCATCTCGCTCTGCCACTTTGAATTCAAGTGCCTTGTGTTCCCTCAAGGCTTTCGAGACACCTTTCTCAAAGAAATCTTTCCTCTTGACAGCCAAACTCAATTCCCGGCGTTGCGTTTGCAGATCGCTCGACACTTTTGCCTTCTCCTCTCGAAGCTCGCTGAGTTCGGCTTCGTGGTCGTCTTCAAGGTTAGCAATTTCAACATCCCGAGCTGACACTGTAGTTTCTGCCGTGAAGAGCCGGGTCTTGATGTTATCGATATTCTCCTGGGCCGCGTCCAGGGCTGCTAGCACCTCTCGCTCCATTTGCTCTACGTCTTGGTAGTGCTTCTGTTTAAGTGTAGCGAGGCAAACTTCGTGTCTGTCTTGAACCTCGATAACAACGCTCTCCAACTCACAGACATCCACAGCTTTCGGTGTTACTTTGGCGTGGGAGTCGTCTGCCCTGAAATTGGCCGTCCAAGGATTCAAAGGCCGTTTGGGCCGTACCCCAAAGTCTACATGGCGCACCAAAACATCTGGAGACGAATCAACCAGAGTCTTTGTCGTGTCGACGCTATCTGCAGGTGAATGCCCAAATGTTGGCGGACAGCTGGCACGCTTGGCATTGAGGCTTGAGAAACCTGAGATTATGTCAGTCAACGTGGACGCAAAGGTGTGAGCTTGTCAACGTACTAAGTACAAACCCATCATCCGTCCTTGTGTTTGGAGTTTCGCCCTTCACTGGCCTTGCAGGGGTTCCTCCATAACCGGCCCTCCTCTCTGTTCCTCCATTGATCGAATCCACCAATGCGGTGCCTGGTCCGGGAGCCGTCAACACATTGTGTTGCGGCAGGCTCATCACACCAAGGTTCTGGAGCTTTGGTGTTACCGCAATGGGTTCATGAAGTGCCTCGACCGTGCCTGAAGCGTGTTTCTCGGAGTCTGTCTCAAATTAGCAAGGCCCTGGCCTGTGTCACCCATTGAGTCGTACCTGAGCTTGGACAAACTGCAACGTCATTCAACACTTCTGGATCAGAAGCCTCATCGATAGGAATAGTCTGTAGGAGCGCCGTCGTCCGTAAAATACCGGTATCTTGGGCGGTGTCTGGTCCTCCCCTTCGATCAATCGAGCACTCTGTAAGCACTTGCTGAACAGCAGGCAAAGCCGTGTTCGGATCTTCATACGGAGCTTTCTGAAAAGATTATAGTCAGCATCCTTAAGCACGCTGGGGATGTTGGACATCCACGTACCTTGCTCTTTCTCGTGAAAACTTTCTTAAACGTCTTACGGAACCCCTTCAACGCACTCGGCCCCCTGGGACTCCCTTCTGGGCCCAAGGACTTTGACATGGGTGAAAGCTTAGCCTTGATAAGCTCAGCCATGATTGGAAGTGGTAACATTTCATAGGATCAAAGATCTTGCTGAGAGACCAAGGGGAATTGAGGAGGAAGGGAAGAGAGGAAGAATCGCCGGAGAGGGAACAAGTATTGGGTCAACACGCTTCGGAAGTTGGATACAGTGTTGAGACCCAAAATCACTCCACGAGCTTCACTCCCGCCACTTTGCACACAATTGTGTTTATCAGGGACAGCCAAAGGGTATTACTGAAGCTGGCTCGGCAGTACAGTGTTCAGACATCCAGCCGCCTCACACCTCAGCGATCTCGGGACTGGTTCGACCCAGGCATTGTCGGAGCAATACTCGGTATATATTTATATGTCCACTTTCAAGCAATTATCCGCAACAGCGTTCAACCCTCAGCGAGGGAAATCCTCCATCCGAGCAGATGTGGAATAGTGAAATCCTTACTCCTTCCATGAACTGTCCTGTAACTAATCTTGTTGACAATCAAACTACTCCCCACGTGAACAAAAAATCTCCTCTCTACATGTCATCACAAAGTGAAGTTCAAAAACACCGAATACACAGATAAACAAACCGTGTTCCCAGTCTAAATCGTACACACATACGCACAAGGGTAAAGCCCAGCAGGAACATCAACCCACGGGACGTGAACTGATAGCTCCAAGCACAAACGAGAAAGATCTCTCGAGCGCGTAATCGGAAACCCCACCAGTCATTCCTCTGTGTCGTTGTCAATACATCAAGCTCACACCACAATCCCCTACTCCTAACCAGCTTCCCTCACCAAACACTGACTCCCCAAACCAGCCAAATCAACCGTCACATCCCTAGAAATCCCACTCCCATTACCATAACTCCTCCCCTCCAACTAGATCAAGGTCTCAATCCCAACCACAGCATCCAACCCATCACCCAAACCTCCCTCCGACAATCCAGTCCTCGTAGATCCATCTCACCCCCCACCCTCCCATCACTCCCCCTTCGCCAGTCACCTCAAAACTTCCCCCATCAAAAAATCCACCAACCGCACCCCCGATGCCGCGGGACACCCTCACCCTCCAAAATTCGCATAGAGTAGATTACAGACGCCGCGATGGCACTACCAGGGCGCTACAAACACGGAAGAAATCGGAATTAGGCTTGAGGAGCCAGAAGTCATCACCGACGTTATTCTAAAGGTGTCATGCCGGCTGCGATCGCCTGCTTGACCGGGATTATGAAATCCCAACACAAAGGTCGGTATAGGGACCTCTCATTCTTCTCATCCCTTTCTGAAGTCTGCGGGCTGTAATTTAGACGGGGTCGCAGAGGCGATAGCAACAGCCATGGAGGTCATTAGCCGATTTTATTCGCCGTGGGAGTGCCGGGGAGGAAGATGACAATTGGAATGGGATGGGGCTTTGAGCAGAGCTAGGTACGGATGATGTGGGCGTAAGTTCGATGCCCACTGATACCTTAGGACTTCGACCTCTGCGCCTGTCCGTATTATAGAATTTGTAATTAACTCCGTTAGGGTAATTGGTCAAAATCCGGTAACCGCTCGCCTGCCAGGTCTCTGGTGGCACTTCATGATAAGAAAAACTAGGGAAGAAGCCGAATAGGAAATGAAGCAGAATCGTTCATCCTCTTGATTTTTATTTCTTGTCACCTCAAGCACAATAAATGATTGGCAAAAATTTTGGACACACCCGGAATCGAACCGGGGACCACTCCTAGATGAAATTTCAGGTCGTGGTGACCCGATGTGCTAAAGGAGTATTATACCACTAAACCATGCGCCCGACAACTTTACATGTTGATTCTATTCCAAAATATATTTTTTCAATTGCTCATTAACAAATACGCATAGAAACCAATTCTCATTATATACGAGCCCCAGGATAAATCCATCATCCCTTTCTTTACTCCCTCCTTATTTACAATCGATTCGGCAAAGACGATGATGCCGCGGCTAGGGGGCAGATAATACTCAGGGCTGTTACAAGTCTGAAGCGGTGTTATCTCTGTCCCCATCTATATACTCCCCAATGTCGTCGAGGATTCTCGACGGATTGCCCTACAATAAAGCGAACTCTGTCCAGAAAACCTGATGGGCTACCTTCAAGATCACCATCGTTGGCGCCGGCCCAGCTGGCTCGGTCCTCGCCTGCTCGCTGCTCAATACAGATGCGGAGGCTAGAGGATTTGAAGTTACCTTGCGTACGGCGTGAGGCATGACGAGGGTGGAGAGGGTGGGACATAGAACCATGGAATTCGACAGTGGCAGTGATCGACTTTATTTTCAGACAGAGAAAGGAGGCGAGTTGCAGGCTCAAAGGGAGGCAGAATTTGTAAGGGTTCTACTGCATCCATATGGTCTTGTCGGCTGGAATGAGCAAGTTAGCGATGCTTTGTTTGTAAGTCCGGGGAGCGGAATTGGAGCAGAGCTTACCTGGTGGAGATTCAATATTGATGCGCAGTGGGTTGTAGCCATCATGGATCTGGGAAGGGAAGGGGGTCAGGTAGGGTCTTACGGCCACCACTTGAAAGGCTTTGGGCATGGAGCCGTGGTGTGGAAGAATGTTGAAGTTCTGGCGATGGCAGGGACTTAAGTAGCTGTTATCTTCACAATGTTCTTAGTGTAATATTCAAATTCCCCAGAAGGATCGACTTACCGCCACAGAGTGGTGAATTTGGGCGGAAGTGAATGTTTGATGGTGGAAGCATTCACATCCCAGTGCCCTCATTTCCCATCTCGCTTCCCGACAGGCGGTCCAAACATATCATCCGTCTCCCTCTCAGACTTCTCCCTTTCCAATTTCCTTTTTTTGGCAGTCTGTTCGTCAAGTCCATTCTCCGAATTACCTCCTCCGTCTCTCTTCTTCGCCTTGTTTATGCTGACCAGATCCATCTTCTCAGGATTCCGACATTTGTAGAGCTTCTTGTCAATCTTCATCAACTCTTTCATTTCCGTTTCGCCTGGATGTGCGGAGGGCGAGGACAGGAGTAGTTGCCCGCACGAGCGGAGGGTGTTGAGTATCTTTGGCTTGAGAGGGGATGGGGAGGGAAATTTGGTGTCTATGTAGAAGTGGGTGAGAGGTTCGTCGGCGATCATGAAGGCGGCGAGCCACATCTGGGATGGTGTGTAGAAAAAGTAAGCGTCGGTGAGGAGGGCCGAAGTCTTGAGTGTCTCCTTTGCTTTTCCGTGAGCGGCTTGAATTCGTTGGATCCCATCCTCAGTGGTTTTGCTTCTCCTACCGCCTTCTGTCGTAGGGCCAAGGCCAAACATGTCCTCCTTGAGTTGTCCCGGCGTTCTCTCATCGCCCGATATTATGTATCCCTTCCCCCTCGCAAGAGCCATCAACTCCATAAAACCTCCCTCCAGGCCTCGCTGTGGATGTCGTACATCGAAGGTGAACCTCAGACCTTGTGTCAATAGAAACTCGGGCGCAATCACATCCTCCGCTGTAGTCTTCGGGAGCTTCGAGACAAAGCTTCTCAATGACGTGTAGTGATTCTCGGTCTTTGTAGAGAGGAAGAGGGCGGAAGGCATGATTTCTTTGGGGTGGTACGTCATGGGGGAGTTGGAGAGGTAGAAACGCTTTAGGTACTGGACTGCTGTGGCCTGCATAGTTGAATTAGTAATATCTCGTAGAAGTGTGATGCTGGGCATACCTTCACGTTGGTGGGGAAGTCACAGAAGTCTGCAAATTGCATAGCTTTGACACAGTAAAATCCCACCAGCTTCTGTTCTTCCTCGACTGTAAGGCAGTCAATCTTCTGCTCCACATGCGTAGGGGCATCGTCTCCGTCGTCTTCGCTGGGACTCGCTGGTGCTTTGTGTGACTGAAGCTTTCGAGTAGCAGCTCTGACGCCATCTGCGGCAAGAGAGTTTGTGGAGGAGCGTAGTGAGGCAAGGGTTTCACGTGTGAAAGACCATAGTTTGAATTGAGTAGAGGTACGATAGATGTCGTCTTCAGTCAATATCGCCATGACATTTATTGAATGAAGCCGAATGAATGTATTGGAGAAAACTGGTTCGAAAGACGAAGCTCACCTTCGTCACCTCTTTAGGTGAGGCTAAGATAGGTGAGGTTGAGATCCGGGGGCAGGGGCACTCTTAGCTTCCGCTCCCGGGCGGATCATCCCTAGGATATAAGCTCAGAGGATGCAAACCACAGTTCACGGTCGAAACAATGGCAGTGAATGCTTTGACGAGAGAGCAGGATGATATTTGTGTGCTTCAATCTACGATGTCCATGATAAGCAGTAGACCTGACGAGACTTTGGATGAGATATCAATACTCTCCTCTGGAAAGAATTACGCTGTTGGAAGTGCACCGCCGAAATTCAGAAATCTTCCAATTGTTAAGCTGGAAGATGTTGTTTATTTACAACGGAAGAAAGGTGAGAAACCTCGGAAGACTCTATCTTCAAAAATCTCCCACAATTCACACTTGCTCCTGCACCCCGAGCGTCGATATAGAGCATGCCATGTCCTTTCACGATGCTCACAATCAATCCATCAACCCTTCCAATCTTCCTGACAGAATATCAAAAGTCTCCCCGTACGCCACTCACGGCTTATTGAAATCTCAATGGTTTTTTCCGCAGGACCTTCACTGGGCTTAGGCTCTGAAATCGGATAATCCTCTCGAATTCATGCCATTAGATTCGTGGTTGTAAGGAGCCGTAGAGAACACGAGAAGTGCGAGATGGAAGAAAGTTGGGGCTCAATCAAAATCTCTGACTGGCCCCTCGGTAGCAAACCCAATACCTAGCTAAATATCGAGACATTGCAAACCCCCTCTCCACCCATATCCCAACTTCAAGACTAAAAACCCGCATCAACCAAAACCCCCCCCCGCTACCCCCACCACCTATAGAAAACCCCCGGGAAGTCCCTTACGGAGTACCTCGCCCGTAGGTATCCTAACCCCTGATCGACAGGAGAACAAACCCATCCATCCAAACCACGACGCCCCAAATTCACCAATCCATCCCCCCAAACCCCATCCCAACGAATGCAGATACCCAGGCGCGCCCAACGCACACCCACACCGGCCCCCTCCGCAGTCCGTCCGCACGGTGAGTAATCCACCACCACTCACCACTCACCACTCTCCAAACGCGACCACACTACACCGCATCGCCCAGCAATCTCACCGCGCACCGGCCCCACTGTCGGCCCCAACGGTCGATACGTACCTCACGGCCGCGATGGGGTCTGCTCTCCCTAGCTTGTTGTTCTGAGCCGCATCGTATCTCTTACTCCGTTCTTAAGACGATTTTCGTCGGAGCTCCGCGAGGGTGGGGGTTTAATACAATTGGGGGGCTATGGTGG
>JAABUQ010003984.1_pt1 | contig 26017 bp, 25 predicted proteins | sample 5560001 | NCBI WGS metagenome assembly JAABUQ01 (sample SAMN10711888, study PRJNA513371) | rock metagenome | isolation source: Antarctica rocks | place: Antarctica: Victoria Land, Finger Mt nord | collected 2015-12-18 | reverse complement strand
GAGGACGATCCCGTCGTGGAGCTGGACGCGCCCTCCGAGGGGCTCGTCGTGCCGGCACTGGAGGATCGCTTGGTGCAAGTGCTGCGCAATCTGATCGGCAACGCGCACTCGTTCAGCCCGAAGCGGGGCCGGATCGGGCTGCGCGCGCGAGAGACCGGCGGGATGATCGAGATCAGCGTCGAGGACGACGGCCCGGGCATCCCCGAGGGCAAGCGCGAGCACATCTTCGACCGGTTCTACTCCGAACGCCCGAAGGGGGAGCTGTTCGGCCAGCATTCCGGGCTCGGCCTGTCGATTAGCCGGCAGATCGTCCAAGCGCTGGGCGGACGCATCAGCGCCGAGAACCGACGGGATGCCGCCGGCAGGGTGCTCGGAGCCCGCTTCGTCGTCCGGCTCCCGAAGACATAACGGGCGGATACCGGCGGAGGAACGTACGGAATGCCGCCGCGTTCGTCCCTCAAATGGGTGCAGAACTGACCAGCGACTACAACCCTGACGCGGATTCTCGCCGCCTCGACCAGGCTCGGACCGAGGTGCGGTCGAACCCGGTCGATGTGAAGTCGGTGTCGCTGCTCGTCATCGCCGTCCTTGGCGTGCTTTACACGCTCTATCTCGCGCAGGCCATCGTGCTTCCGTTCGTGCTGGCCTTGGTGCTGAACCTGCTGCTGCAGCCGGCCAAGCGCTTCCTCACCAACCGGCTGCGACTGCCCTCCGCGCTTGCCTCGATCCTGCTCATCCTCGCCCTGTTCAGCATCGTGGCCGGCATCGCCGCCGGCATCTCCGTGCCCGCATCCAACTGGGTCAGCCGAGCGCCCGAGGCGCTGCCCAAGCTGCAGGAGAAACTCGGGGCGCTGCGAGGGCCGATCCAGTATCTGCAGAACGGGGTGCAGCAACTCGAACACATCGTGCAGGAGACGAGCAGCGATCAATCGGGCACAGGTGCCGGGCAAACGCCGCAGCCGTCGCAGACGGTCAGCGTCAGCCAGTCATCAGGGTTGGGCGGCGTCGGAATGACCGTACTGGCAGGGACCAAGGCGTTTCTCGGCCAGCTGTTCACGATCGTAATAATCCTGTTCTTCCTACTCTGGGCCGGAGACACCTTGCTGCGCAGCTTCGTCGAGATCATGCCGACCTTCAGCGACAAGCGACGCGTGGTGGAGATCGGCAGCGAGGTCGAGGGCAACATCTCGGGCTATCTCGCGACCATCACAGTGATGAACATCCTTGTCGGCATTGCGAACGGGCTCTCCACTTGGGCGTGCGGGCTTCCCGACCCGCTGCTCTGGGGCACGCTTGCCTTCCTGCTGAACTACATCCCGATCCTCGGCCCGTTCAGCGGCGTCGCGATCTTCTTTGCTGTCGGCTTGTTCACCTACAGCACGATCTGGTGGGCGTTGTTGCCGGCCGGGATCTATCTGCTGATCCACGTCATCGAAGGCGAGACGGTGACGCCGATGCTGATCGCCAGCCGGTTCACGCTCAACCCCGTGCTGGTGATCCTTTCACTGTTTTTCTGGGACTGGATGTGGGGCGTCATGGGCGCGCTGCTGGCCGTGCCGCTGCTCGCCATCTGCAAGGTGATCTGCGACCACATCCAGGTGCTGACACCGCTCGGGCACATGATCGGCGGGTCGCACAAGAAGCGAACGGCGGCGGCCTAGCTCGCGTCTTTAGCCGCCGCCGATTTTCGGGATGAGGTAGACCTCGCTCTCCGGTCCGATCGGCGCGGCATAGGCGTCCTGGTAGATCGTGCCGTCGATGGCGATCGCCATGCCCTCCTCCACCTGTTGCCCGAGACCGGGAAAGCGTTCCTCAAGCTCGCGCACCAGGCGGCGAAACGTGGTCGCCGTGACCTCGAACTCGCTGACACCGCCCGTGAAGTGGCGGAGGGAGGAGCCGGATACTACGACTTTGGGCATAACCCCTCCCCTTCCCCCCCTCCCACAAGGGGACGGGCTTCCTTTTCCCTCTCCCCTTGTGGGAGAGGGCCGGGGTGAGGGGTCAACGCGCGTCGATCGCCGCCCGCACCTTGGGCGGCGACATGGGCAGGCTCAGCATCCGCAACCCCGTCGCACCCCGGATCGCGTTCCCCACGGCAGCCATGGGCGGCACGATCGGCACCTCGCCCACGCCCTTGGCCCCGAACGGGTGGCGCGGGTTCGGCACCTCCACCATCACCGTGTCGATCATCGGCAGGTCGGACGCGACCGGCACACGGTAGTCGAGGAAGCCCGGATTATCCATCACGCCGGCCTTGCTGTAGATATACTCCTCGTTGAGCGCCCAGCCGATGCCCTGCACGGCACCGCCCTGCATCTGCCCCTCGACGTAGCTCGGATGGATGGCGCGGCCGACATCCTGCACGGCCGTGTAGCGCAGCACCGTCGTCTTGCCGGTCTCGGGATCGACCTCGACGTCGCAGATATGCGTGGCGAACCCCGGTCCGGCGCCCTGCGCGTTGATGCCCTGTTCGGCGCCGATCGGCCCGCCGGTGCGGCCCGCCTTCATTGCGATCTCGGGCAAGGTCAGCGGGTCGAAATTGCCGGCGTTGGGGCCGGCGGGATAGGCCGCGCCGTCCTTCCACTCGACCGCGTCGGCAGGGATGTCCCAGATCAAGGCGGCGCGCTGCTTGAGGATTTCCACGACCTTCTGGGCGGCCTGCGTGACCGCCATGCCGGTCGCGAAGGTGACGCGCGAGCCGCCGGTGAGATGGCTGAAGCCGACCGAGGCGGTGTCGGCGACGATCGGCCGGCATTTCTCGACCGCGATGCCGAGCACCTCGGCCGCCATCATCGCCATGCCGGCGCGCGAACCGCCGATGTCGGGGTTGCCGGAGATTACCACGGCGGTGCCGTCCTCGGCGATGTGAACGGCCCCAGAGCTCTCGCCGCCGATGTTGAACCAGAAGCCCGACGCGACGCCGCGCCCCTGGTTCGGCCCGAGGGGAACCTGATAATTCGGGTGCTTCTTCGCCGCTTCCAGCGTTTCGACGTAGCCGATGTTGTTGAAAGTCGGCCCGTAGGCAGCCTTGGTGCCGTCCTTGGCGGCGTTCTTGAGGCGGAACTCGATCGGGTCCATGCCGATCTTGCGCGCGATCTCGTCCATCACGCTCTCGGTCGCGAAAGTCGAGATCGGCGCACCCGGCGCGCGATAGGCGGCCACCTTAGGCCGGTTGGAGACCACGTCGAACCCGGTGATCGCGACGTTCTTGAGGTCGTACATCGCGAAGCAGGTCATGCAGCCCGGCTGCACCGGCGAGCCCGGGAACGCACCCGCCTGATACTTCAGGGTCGCCTGCGCCCCGGTGATCGTGCCGTCCTTGCGGGCGCCGATCTTCACCTCGATCGTGCCGCCGGACGTGGGGCCGGTGGCGCGAAACACCTCGTCGCGCGTCATCACCATCTTCACCGCCCGGCCGGACTTCTTGGACAGCGCGAGTGCCACCGGCTCCAGATAGACGAGCGTCTTGCCGCCGAAGCCGCCGCCGATCTCGGCCGGGATGGCGCGAATGCTGGACAGCTCCATGTCGAGCAGCTTGGCGCAGTAGGCCCGCACCATGAACTGGCCCTGGCTGGAGCTGAAGACCTGGCACTGACCGTCCGAGCCGTAGCTTACCACGCACGCATGCGGCTCGATGTAGGCCTGATGCACGGGCGCTGTATCGTACTTGCCCTCCACGATCACGTCGGCTTCGCGGAAGCCCGCCTCGGGATCGCCGAGCTGGAAGTGCACGCGCTTGGCGACGTTGGACGGAGTGCTGGGCTTCTCCGCGCCCTGCGTGAACAGATCGTCGTGCAGCAGCGGCGCGTCCGGCCGCATCGCCTCCTCCACGTTGATGACATGCGGCAACACCTCGTACTGCACGTCGATCAGGTCGATCGCCGCGTCGCAGATCGCGTCGGAGATGGCGGCGACGGCGGCGACGGCGTGGCCGTCGTAGAGCACCTTGTCGCGCGCCATGCAGTTGCGCGAGAGGTCGCGGAAGTTCATCGGCCCTTCGCCGACGAACGCCTCCTCGGAGGCGATATTCGGGAAATCGGCAGCGGTGACGACCGCCTTGACGCCGGGCAGCTTGGACGCCTTCGACGTATCGATGGACACGATCCGCGCGTGCGCGTGCGGGCTGCGCTTGACCTTGGCCCAGATCATGCCGGGCATCGTCATGTCGGCGCCGAACGCGGCCCGGCCGGTCACCTTGTCGGCCCCGTCCGGCCGGATCGGCCGCGTGCCAACGACGCGCAGGTCGGCCTTGTTGCCTACATACGTCATGCTACAGCTTCCCCTCGCATTTCCGCGGCGGCGTCGAGCACCGCGCGGATCACCTTGTCATAGCCCGTGCAGCGGCAAAGATTGCCGGCGAGCCAGTAACGGGTCTCGGTCTCGGTCGGGCTCCGGTTGCGGTCAAGCAAGGCCTTGGCGGCGACGATCAGGCCGGGCGTGCAGAAGCCGCACTGCAATGCCGCGTGTTCGAGGAACTTGCGCTGCACCGGATGCAGCTCGTCACCGTTGGCGATGCCTTCGATGGTCGTGACCTCGTGCCCCTCGGCCTCGGCGGCGAGCATCAGGCAGGAGCAGGCAAGGCGGCCATCGACGATCACGCTGCAGGCGCCGCAATCGCCCGAGCCGCAGCCTTCCTTGCTGCCGGTCAATTGCAGCTGGTTGCGCAGCACGTCAAGAAGCGTTTGTTGCGGCTCGCACAGGAACTCGGCGGGCTCGCCGTTGACCGACGCGCTGACGTGGATCTTGCTCATCATTCAGTGTCCTCCGGCGCCGGCAAGGCCGCGGGCGCGGTCGAAAGCGATGGCGGCGGTGCGGCGCGCGAGCACGCCGGCCACCTTGATGCGATAGTCGATGGTGCCGCGCTTGTCGTCGATCGGCTGACAGACCCGCCGCGCGGCGTCGTCCACCCGCTCGAGGGTCCCCGCGTCGAGCGTGTGGCCGACCAGCGCCGCCGCGGCGTCCGGCACCAGCACCGGCGTCGGCGCGACCGCGCCGAGGGCGACGCGCGCCGCGGTGCAGACGCCGTTCTCGTCGAGCGTGACGCACACCCCGCAGCCGACGACGGCGATGTCCATTTCGGTGCGCGGGATGAAGCGGAGGTAGGCGTCGGCGGTGCGCGCCGCCGGTTTCGGCAGCCGCAAGGAGGCGACGAACTCGCCCTTCGCGAGCGAATTGCGATGCGGGGCGACGATGATCGCCTCGGCGGGCGCCTCACGGGTGCCGTTCGGGCCGGCGATCAAGCAGGTCGCGCCGATCGCGATCAGCGCCGGCACGCTGTCGGCGGCCGGCGAGCCATTGCACAGATTGCCGGCGAGCGAGGCGCGGCCCTGCACCTGCTTCGAGCCGATCAGGTTGGCAGCTTCGACCACGCCCGGCCACGCTTGCCTCAGCGCCTCGTATTCGCCGAGCTCCGCCCCCGGCGTGGCGGCGCCGATGACGAAACTGCCGTCTTCCTCGCGCACGCCGATCATGCCGGGGATCTTCTTGGTGTCAACGATCAGCTCGGGCCGGCTGCGCCCCGAGCGCAACTGGACCAGCAGATCGGTGCCGCCAGACAGTGGCTTGGCGAGACCGGACGCGCCGGCCAACAGTTTGACGGCCTCCTCGACCGTCGAAGGCGCCGCGTAGCTAAGGCTGGGCATGATGACTCCCTGGATCGCGTGCTTTATCGGGTTAAACCTTACGGTAAGCCAGAACGCACGCACGGTCGAGTAGCGCCGGCGACCGACCGGTAGCGGTCATTCGTCGTCGCCCTCCGCTTCCCGCCGCAGCCGGCGGAAACTGCGCACGCTGAACGGCAGCATGCCGAGATAGATCAACCCCGCCGCCGCCAGCGCGGCCCAGGGGTCGGCCAGCAGCAACGCCGCGAACGTCCCGGTACCGAGCATCACCGCCAGCACGTACTCCGCCGGCACCTTGAAGTTCTTGAAGCTCCAGACCGGCAGGGTGGAGACCAGCAGCACCGCCGTGCCGGCGAGCACCAGGGCATTGAACAGCTCGGATTTCGCTACCACGAGCAGCCAGGTCCAACCGACCGAATGCGCCTCCAGCCCGAGGAACAGCGGAAACAGCGCCAAACCGGCGCCGGCGGGGGCGGGCACGCCGGTGAAGAAGTTGTAGGCGTAGGCGGGGCGCGGGCCGGTGTCGAGCGAGGCGTTGAACCGCGCCAGCCTGAGCGCCATGCAGACGGTGAAGATCAGGCACGGGATGAAGCCATAGCCGCGGGCACCCTGCAGCGACCACAGGTAGACGATGAAGGCGGGGGCCACGCCGAAGCAGAGGAAGTCGGCGAGGCTGTCGAACTCCGCGCCGAACCGGGTCACCGCCCGCAACAACCGAGCGAGCCGGCCGTCGAGACCGTCGATGCAGCCCGCGACGACGACGGCGACCGCCGCCGAACCGAACCGCCCTTCGAGGGCGAACCGCATCCCGGTCAGCCCGGCGCAGAGCCCGAGCAGGGTCATCAGGTTCGGGATGATCCGATTGAACGACGGCCCTTTATAGCGCGGCCGCGATCGCCGCGGGCGCGGCCGGAGGTGCCCACGCAAGCGGCGGATCGGTGAACCCGGGCCGGGATCGTTCATGCCGCAGCCCGCAGGGGACCGAGTTCCGCCACCACGGTCTCGCCGCCGATCATCGTCTGCCCCTCCGCGACAAGCGGGGCGACGCCCTCGGGGAGGTAGAGGTCGGTCCGGCTGCCGAACCGGATGATGCCGAGCCGCATGCCGGCGCGTACCGCGTCGCCTTCGCGCAGGTCGCACACGATGCGGCGCGCGATCAGCCCGGCGATCTGCACCACCGCGATCTCGCGCCCGTCGGGCAGGCGGAAGGCGATCGCGTTGCGCTCGTTCTCGTCGCCGGCCTTGTCCAGGCTGGCGTTCACGAAGCGGCCGTGCCGATAGGTGATCCGTGTCACCACGCCGTCGGCCGGGACGCGGTTCACATGCACGTCGAGCACGGACAGGAAGATGCCCACGCGCCAGCGCGGCGCCGGGCCAAGTCCGAGCTCCGGCGGCGGCACGGCGGCGCTGACCGAGACGACGTGGCCGTCGGCCGGCGCCAGGAGGGCGCCGATGCGGCCCGGCGGCACGCGCTCGGGATCGCGGAAGAAGTAGAAGCAGAACAGGGTGAGCACGACACCGAGCCAGGCGAGCCAGGCGCCGAATGCGAGCCCCAGTACCACGAGGACGATGCCGGCCAGGATGAACGGCCGGCCGGCTCGATGCGGCGGCGCCAGCACCATGTGCAGGGTCTCGGAGACGTTCATGGCCATGCTGCGGCAGCGCGCGAGGTTTTCGGCGGTTCGCCCGGAAGGCAAGCGTCCAGCTTCATCGGCCTCGGCGTGTCGGCACGGCGAACACCTGTTCCGGGTAGATCCGCGCCGGATCCTCGATCTGCTCCCGGTTCGCCTGATACAGCACCGTGTAGCGCGCGCCGCTGCCGTACGCGTCGCGGGCGATGCGCCACAAGCTCTGGCCCGGCGCCACCGTAACCTGATTGCCTTGCGCGTTGCGTGCAGCGGCGGCGAGGCCGGGCGGCGGGACGTCCGTAGGCGACCGTGCCGGCGCGCGGTGCGACACGTTCGGGACGGACAGCAGGGCGACCGGCATGATCGGCAGCGCCGCCCGGTCGGGGATGGCCAGCAGGACCGAGCCCTCGCTTCGCGTCTCGCGCCCGTCCGGTGCCCGTGCCACCAAGCTGAGCACCCGGCCGCCGGATGGCAGCGGCGCGGTCGGCACGAACACCCATTCGCCCTCTTGGTCGGCCTCCGCCCGGCCGATCTCTCGGCCACCTTCCTCGATCCGCACCTCGGCTCCGGATGGCGCGTGGCCGGCGATCACCGCGTCGCCCCGCGGATTGACCCGGACCACGTCGAAGCGGGGGCGGGCCGGCGTCGGAGCGGCCGCGCCGGGGACCGCAGCGCGCGCGGACGCCGGCGGCGGGGCTGTGTCGGCCCAGTCGTGCATGCTGATGAGCACCGCGGCGCCGATCGCGGCCAGACCAGCCAAGGCCGCCAGAACCAAGCGTAGCGGCGCGGCCCGGCCAGGCGGCGAAACATTTAACTCCACCATGCGCGGAACCTAGAGCGGCCCCGCCGACCCTGCAATTGCACGTGCGGCGGCGCCGCGGGACTGGCGTCCCGGCCGTGTCGGCGGCAGATAGGCGGCCGTGAAAGCGGACGCGGCGGGCATCGCTGCGGGAGAGGAGCGCGGGGATGCAGAGACTGAGATTGCCGATGAAGGTCTGGGACGCGCCGATCCGCCTGTTTCATTGGGGCGTCGTCCTCCTCATCGCCGTCAGCTACGTCAGCATCAGCGAGGGCTGGATGCGGGTGCATCTGATCTCGGGCTACACGATGCTGGGCGCCCTGGTGTTCCGCCTCGTCTGGGGCTTCTCCGGCAGCGACACCGCGCGCTTCGGCCGGTTTCTCAAGAACCCGATCACCGGTCTCACGCATCTCACCCACATTCTGCGCCGCGAGGAGGATCGCGAGATCGGCCACAATGCCGCCGGCGGTTGGATGGTGCTGTTGATGCTGCTGCTGCTCGCCGTCCAGGTAGCGACCGGGCTCTGCGCCAACACCGACGACGACTACATGATCAACGGGCCGCTGGCGAAATACGTCGGCAAGCACCTCAGCGACCGGCTCTCCGGCATCCACGCGTTCAACTTCAACCTGATCCTGGGCGTCATAGCCCTGCACCTGCTGGCCGTGGTCGCCTACGCGGTGTTCAAGGGGCAGGACCTGGTGCGGCCCATGATCACCGGCAAGAAGCGGCTGCCCGGTGCGATGCGGGCGCCCCGACTGGCGAGCCCGCTCCGCGCCATCGTCGTCGGACTGGTCGCGGCGATCATCGCGGCGGCGGTGGCGAACCTGCCGCAATAGCGCCTCAGCCCCGCCACGATCCGAGCGCTCGCTCGCTTTCCGCTAACTCCGCATCAGGTAATCCGATGCAGGATGGCTGCCGCCCGGTAACCAGCATTCCCCGGGCGCGGACGAATTGCCGCATTGACGAGGATACAAATGCCTGAAATTCAAAGTGTTGCCGTCTTCTGCGGTTCCAATCCGGGAGACGATCCGGTGTACCGCCGTGCGGCCGAGTCGCTCGGCGACGGGCTCGCGCGTTCGGGCCGCACGTTGATCTTCGGCGGCGGGCGCATCGGCCTCATGGGCGCGGTGGCGGATGCGGCGCTGAAGGCAGGCGGCAGGGTCATCGGCGTGATACCGGATTTCCTGACACGGCGGGAGGTGGCGCATCCCGGGGTATCCGAGCTGGTCGTGACGGACACGATGCATGCCCGCAAGACACGGATGTTCGAGATGGCGGACGCGTTCGTGACCATGCCGGGCGGCCTCGGCACGTTCGACGAGACGTTCGAGATCATCACGTGGCGCCAGCTCGGCCTGCACGACAAACCGATCCTGATCTGCGACGTCGCCGGCTGGGCGCAGCCGCTTCTGAACCTGCTCGAGACCACCGTTGCGCGCGGCTTCGCGGCGCCCGCGAGCCGCGGCCTCTACAAGCGAGTCGACGGTGTGCCGGCGCTGCTCGGCAAGCTGGCAAAGCTCGGCGCGCCGGCCCCGGGCGAGGCAGCGCTGCTCTAGGTCGCGGTCAAAGCACCAGGAAGACGTACAAGAGGATCAGCAGAACCGCGACGACAATCACCGCTCCGGTGGTGAACCGGGTGAACCCGTTCCAGAACCGCTGCCGGTCGGCCACGAAGGCGTCCTCGGTCTCGGCACCTGTCGCTATGGTGGTCTGCTCGGCCATGGTCCCTGTCGTTTCCGTCGAATACCGCCGGTGTTATGGCAGGCTCGGCGGCGCGGGCAAGGGGTTGAGCAGCGCGACCCCGCTGACCGGATGATGCGATCGGGTCGGGCGGGCGAGCATTTCCAGCGCGAGCGGATAGATTTTGTGCTCCTGGGCCAGCACGCGCGAGGCGAGTTCCTCCGCCGTGTCGCCCGGCAGCACCGGAACAGCTGCCTGCGCCAGTATCGGTCCATCGTCGACCGTTTCCGTGACCAGGTGGACGGTACAGCCGTGCAGCTTCACGCCGGCGGCGAGCGCGCGGGCATGCGTGTCGAGCCCCGGAAACGCCGGCAGCAAGCTCGGGTGGATGTTGAGCATCCGGCCGACCCAGCGCCGAACCAACAGCGGCGTCAGCCGTCGCAAGTAGCCGGCGAGGCAGACGAGTTCGACGCCGGCGTCGCTCAGGCAGCGGTCGATCTCGGCCTCGTGCGCGGCGCGATCGCGCCCGAAGCCGCGATAGTCCAGGGTGACGGCGGGAATGCCGGCCGTCGCGGCGCGTGCCAGGCCCTCGGCCTCGGGGCGGTCGGACAGGACCAGGACGATCTCGGCGGGGAACGCCGCGCGGCGGGACGCTGCGATCAAGGCCGCCATGTTGGAACCGCGACCGCTGATGAGGACGGCGGTGCGGCGTTTCGTGCGCGACCCCTCACCCCGGCCCTCTCCCGCAAGGGGAGAGGGAGAAGCGCCCCCTCCCCTTGCGGGAGGGGGTTGGGGGAGGCGTGTCACGCGAAGCTCGGCGCGGCGTCGAATCGCACCGATGCCGCGCCAGTGCCCGCTTCGATCCGCCCCAGTCGCAGCACCGTCTCGCCAGAGGCCGCCAGCATCGCCTCCGCCGCGTCGGCATCGCCGACCACGAGCGCCATGCCGATGCCGCAGTTGAACACCCGCAGCATCTCGCCAGGCTCGATCCGCCCGCGCTCGGCGAGCCAGCGGAACACGGGCGGCACTGGCCAAGGCCGGTCGAGCACGGCGACCGTGCCGGGAGGCAGTGCGCGCGGCAAATTGCCCGGTAGGCCACCACCGGTGACGTGCGCGGCCGCCTTCAGCAGTTCCGCACGATGTAGCGTCAGAAGCGACTTCACGTAGATGCGCGTGGGAGCCATCAGCACGGCACCGAGATCGCCACCGGTGCCGAACGGCGCCGGAGAGTCCCAGCCGAGGCCGCTCGCCTCCACTATTCGGCGCACAAGGGAAAACCCGTTGGAATGCACCCCGGCACTCGCCAGCCCGAGCACCATGTCGCCCGCAGCCACCCCGCGCGGCAGCAAGGCGCTACGTTCCGCCGCTCCCACGGCGAAGCCGGCGAGGTCGTAGTCGCCGGCGGCATAAAGGCCCGGCATCTCCGCCGTTTCGCCGCCGACCAGCGCGCAGCCGGCTTCGCGGCACCCGACCGCGATGGAGCCGATCACCACGCGCGCCTGCTCAACGGACAGCCGGCCGGTGGCAAAGTAGTCCAGGAAAAATAACGGTTCGGCCCCCTGCACCACGAGGTCGTTGACGCACATCGCCACCAGGTCGATGCCGACCCCGTCGTGCAGTCCGGTCTCGATCGCAACCTTCAGCTTGGTGCCGACGCCGTCGGTGGTCGATACCAGCACGGGGTCGGCGAAACCCGCCGCCTTGAGGTCGAACAGCGCGCCGAAGCCGCCCAGCGCGCCCATCACGCCGGGACGGGCGGAGGCACGCGCCAGCGGCTTGATCGCCTCGACCAACACCTCACCGGCGTCGATATCCACCCCGGCATGGCGATAGGTCAGGCCCGTAGCGGCCGGCCGCGACGGGTGGTCGGCACTGGTCATGGCGGCCCTCGATACGCTAAGGCCCTGGCGCGGAGGAGAGTAGGATGCCGGATCGCGCGAGGCGGTTGCACGGCCGTGGACACAATCATAGCCCCGCCAGCCGTGCAAATGGAGCGATCCACGACGCTCGCGCGAGCCGGGGAGCCTGAGCGATGCCTGACGGCTCGCCCGTCGATACCCGTGTCTCCTCGGCGTTCATCACCGTGCCCAACATCATCACCTTCGCGCGACTTTGCGCGGTGCCGCTCGCGGTCTGGCTGGTGTTGCAGCACCAAACCGCCGAGGCGTTCTTCCTGTTCGTCGCCGCCGGCCTGTCGGACGCGGTGGACGGCTGGCTGGCGCGGCGGGGCGGCGGCAGCGCACTCGGCGCCATCCTCGATCCGGTCGCCGACAAGGCGCTTCTGGTGACGATGTATGTTACGCTGACCGCCGTGAACGCCTTGCCCGACTGGCTGGCCATCCTGGTCGTGTTCCGCGACGTGATCATCGTCGGCGGCGTGGTGGTGCTCGCGGTGCTCGGCCAGCCGGTGATTATACGCCCGCTGCTCGTCTCCAAGCTCAACACCGCGCTGCAGATCGTTCTGGTCGCGCTTGCGCTGCTGCTGGGCGGGTTCGGCCTGAGCGCGCCGCTGCTGCTGACCGCCCTGATCTGGGCCGTGGCCGCGAGCACGCTCGCTTCGGGCGCGGCCTACGTTTGGAAGGCGGCCCGCGCCTGATGAACGAGATCGCCCCGCCGCCGCTTGCGGAGCATTCCACGGCGCCGGAGCTGTCGCGGGCGGAGCAGGCAGCCGTCGCACCGGCCCTGCGACGCCGACATGCGACGCGCGGACAGCGGGTCGCATTGTTGGTCGGGCTCGTCGTGGTCGGCTGGCTCGCCCTGCAATTGTTCGCCTCCATCCTGATGCCGTTCGTGGCCGCTGCGGGTATCGCCTACGTCCTCGATCCGGCAACCACCCGGTTGACCCGCGCCGGCCTGTCGCGCGGCCTCGCGGCCTTAGCGATGATCCTCGCCGTGCTCGCCGCCGCACTGCTGTTCCTGCTGCTGCTGTATCCCGTCATCCTGTCGCAGATCGGCCTGCTGCTGGGGCGCATCCCGCAATATGTCAGCCTGCTCCAGGGCTGGGCGCGCGAGATCATCACCCATCTGCAAGCCCGCTTCGGTCACGACGTGGTGGACGACAAGCTGCGCGACCTGGTGGGCGGCCAGGCCGGGGCGATGCTGGGCTTCCTCGCCTCCGCGCTGTCGCGCGTCATCGGCGGCAGCGTGGCGCTGTTCAACGTCGTGAGCCTCGTGGTGGTGACGCCGGTGGTCGCCTTCTATTTGTTGCGCGACTGGCCCGGCGTGGTCGCGCGTGTCGATAGCTGGATGCCGCGCCGCTACGCCGAAGTGATTCGCGCCCAGTCGCGCGAGGTCGACCGCATTCTCTCGGCCTGGGTACGCGGCCAGGCGCTGTGCTGCCTGATCCTGGCGCTCTACTACGCCGCCGCGTTGTCGCTGGTCGGCCTCGATCTCGGGCTGATCGTCGGCCTCGGCGCCGGATTGCTGTCGTTCATCCCGTATGTCGGCTCGATCACCGGCGGGGTCAGCGCGATCGGCCTCGCCCTGGCGCAGTTTCCGAGCTGGCGCGGGGTCATCATGGTCGGCGTCGTGCTGGTGGTCGGGCAGATTTTGGAAGGTTACGTGATCTACCCGCGCTTCCTGGGCGATCGGGTGGAGCTGCCGGCGGTGTGGGTGATCTTCGCGCTGTTCGCCGGCGGCGCCGCATTCGGCTTCGTCGGCATCATGCTGGCGGTGCCGATCGCGGCCACGATCGGCGTGCTGTGCCGCTTCTGGCTGCGGCGCTATCTCGCGAGCCCGCTCTACCTTGACCCGCCGGGCACGTCGGGACCCGAGTTTTGACCCAGCTGCTGCTGCCGTTCCCGGAACAGCCGGACTACGCGGCCGCCGATTTCCTCCAGGCCGCCTCGAACGCGGACGCGCTCGCCTGGCTGCGCGATGCCGCCAGCTGGCCTGGCGGGCGGCTGGTGATCTGGGGCGAGGAGGGGTGCGGCAAGACCCACCTGTTGAGCGTCTGGGCCGCCATGTCCGGCGGCTCCCTGCAGGCAGGGTCGGCGCTGCACGGCTTGCCCGAGCGGCCCGGCGGGGGCGGGCTGGCGATCGACGACGCCGATAGACCCGCCGAGGAGGCCGCGCTGCTGCACCTGCTGAATGCGGCGCAGGAAGCGGCGGTGCCGGTGCTTATGGCAGCCCGGCTGCCGCCGGCACGCTGGGTGCTGTGCCTGCCCGACCTCGCGAGCCGGGTGCGCGGCGCGGCTGCCGTACGGATCCAGCCGCCCGAGGACGACCTGCTGCGGGCGTTGCTCGCCCGCCTGCTTTCCACCCGACAGATCGCGGTGACGGAGGAGGTGCAGGCTTGGCTGTTGCGCCGGCTTCCCCGGACTCCGGCGGCCGTGCGCGAGGCCGCCGCCGCCCTTGACCGCGAGGCGCTGACCGACGGCCGGGCGGTCACGCGCGGCATCGCCAATCGAGTTCTCGCCCGCCTCGAGAACCAATCTTTCCGAGAGAAGTATGAACTCTGCGCTGACCCCTGTCCGGCGGCCTCGCCGTACGCGGGCAAGCTCCGGTAGGATGCCGGCATGAACGCCGCCGAGCAGCACGTCGATACCCTCGAACGCACGGTGCCGGAATCGGCACTCCCCGTGCAGGCGTCCGATCCGTACCCGTCCGCGATCACCCCCAGCAGCCCCGCCCGCTTCATCAACCGCGAGCTGTCCTGGCTCGATTTCAATCATCGAGTGGTGGAGGAAGCCGAGAACCCGCGACATCCCTTGCTCGAGCGCCTCCGCTTCGTGTCGATCAGTGCCTCCAACCTGGACGAATTCTACTCGGTCCGCGTCGCCGGTCTGATCGGTCAGGCGAAAGCCGGGCTGGTGACGCAATCGCCCGACGGCCGCACTCCGGCGCAGCAGCTCGCCGAGATCCGGGTTCGCGCCGAGTCGCTGCTGAGCGATCAGCAGCGCGTCTGGCGCGGATTGCGCGACTTGCTGCGAGCCGCCGGGATCGAGGTGTGCGAGACGACGGCGCTCTCCCCCGACGACGTCGCCTGGCTCGATGCGTGGTTCATGGAGCGCGTGTTCCCCGTGCTCACCCCGCTGGCGATCGACCCGGCGCACCCCTTCCCGTTCATTCCTAACATGGGCCTGGTCATGGCGCTGCGCATGGTGCGCACGGAGGATGGGCAGCTCATGCGCGCCCTGATTCCGCTGCCGAGCCAGGTCGGGCGGTTCGTCCGCCTGCCCGGCGCGCACGGCGAGCCGATCCGTTTCGTGATGCTGGAAGCGACCGTCGCCCTGTTCATGGACCGGCTGTTCCCCGGTTTCCGGGTCAACGGGCAGGGCCTGTTCCGGCTGATCCGCGATACCGACGTCGAGTTCGAGGAGGAGGCCGAGGATCTCGTGCGCTCCTACGAGACGGCGCTGAAGCGACGCCGCCGCGGCATCGCCATCCATCTGTCGATGGACGCCGACATGCCGCAGGGACTGCGAGAGATCATCGCCGACGAGGTGGATGCGACGTCGGACGAGATCTATCTCCAGCAAGGGCTGCTGGGCATCGCCGACGTGAAGCAGCTGATCGTCGACGACCGGCCGGACCTGCTGTTCCCGCCCTACACCCCGCGGTTCCCGGAGCGCATCCGCGACTTCGGCGGCGATTGCTTCGCCGCGATCCGGGCCAAGGACATCGTCGTCCACCACCCGTTCGAGAGCTTCGACGTGGTGGTGCAGTTCCTCCGTCAGGCGGCGCAGGACCCCAACGTGGTGGCGGTCAAGCAGACGCTCTATCGCACCAGCCGCGACAGCCCGATCGTCAAGGCGCTGATCGAGGCGGCGGAGGCGGGCAAGGCGGTCACCGCCGTGGTCGAGCTGCGCGCGCGCTTCGACGAGGAGGCCAACATCACCCTGTCGCGCAGCCTGGAGGCCGCCGGCGTGCAGGTCGTGTTCGGCTTCGCGGCGCTGAAGACGCACGCCAAGCTGTCGCTCGTGGTGCGTCGCGAGGGCGGCTCGGTGCGCTCCTACGCGCATTTCGGCACCGGCAACTACCACCCGATCACGGCGCGCATCTACACCGACCTGTCGTTCTTCACCTCCGACCCGAACCTCACGCGCGATTCGGCGCGGCTGTTCAACTTCCTGACCGGCTATGCCCGGCCGGAGATCATGGACGCGCTCGCGTTCAGCCCGATCACCACGCGCAACGTGCTAATGGACTTGATCGGCCGCGAAGTCGGCTTCGCGCAAGCCGGCAAGCCGGCGTCGATTTGGCTGAAGATGAACAGCCTGGTCGACGAGACGCTGATCGACGCGCTGTACGACGCTTCGCGCGCCGGCGTGAAGATCATGGTGGTGGTCCGCGGCATCTGCTGTCTGCGACCCGGCGTGCCCGGCTTGTCGGAGACGATCCGCGTCAAGTCGATCGTCGGCCGCTTCCTCGAACACAGCCGCATTTTCGTATTCGGCAACGGACACCATCTGCCGAACCGGCACGCGCAGGTTTACATCAGCTCGGCCGACTGGATGGCTCGCAACATGGACTGGCGCGTCGAGTCGATGGTCCCGATCCACAACCCGACCGTCCACGCGCAGGTGCTCGACCAGATCATGGTGGTGAACCTCAAGGACACGATGCAGTCCTGGGAACTGAAGCCCGACGGGTGCTGGCGGCGGGTGCCGGAAGGCAGGAAGCCGGTCTCGGCGCACGACTATTTCATGACCAACCCGTCGCTGTCCGGCCGCGGCTCCGCCCTGCACGGCCCGCTGGTGGCTGCCCCCGTTTCCGTGCCGCGCCGTCCGGACCGCGTGTCGCAGGATTAGCCGATGCCGTTCCCGCCTTCCGGCGACGCGCCTCGCAGCGCGGTGGTCGATCTTGGGTCCAACTCGGTGCGCCTCGTCGTCTACGAGGGGGAAACGCGCAATCCTGCCGTGGTCTTCAACGAGAAGGCGGTGCTCCGCCTCGGCCGCGGCCTGCAGGCGACCGGCCGCCTCAATGAGGAAGGGGTGGCGCAGGCCCTCACCGTGATGCGCCGCTATCGGGCCATCGCGCAGGCGATGGGTGCTGCCCCGTTCGAGGTGCTGGCGACCGCGGCGGTACGGGATGCACGGAACGGCCCGGACTTCGTGCGGTCCTTGCAGGACGGCCTTCCCGGCGTCTCGATCACCGTCCTGTCCGGCGCCGAGGAGGCGGCATACGCGGCCACCGGCGTGCTGTGCGGCATTCCCGATGCTGATGGCATGCTTGCCGATATCGGCGGCGGCTCGCTCGAACTCGTCAGGCTCGACCGCGGCATGCCCGGCCCGGCCCGGACCCTCAGCCTCGGCGTGATCCGCTTGTCCGACCGCGCCGACGGCGACTTGGCGCGGGCGCGCACCATCGTGGAGGCCGATCTCGCCACAGTGCCTTGGCTCGCCGAAGTGACGGGGCGCGATCTCTACCTCGTCGGGGGCTCGTGGCGGGCGCTGGCCCGCATCCGCATGGCGCAGATCCAGTATCCGCTGATGATGGTGCACCATTATGCGATGTCGCGGGAGGAAGCGCGCGAGTTCGCCGGCTCGATCGCGACCGCTGGGCGACGCGCGCTCGAACGGCTGCCCGCCATGCCACGACGACGCATCGACGATCTCCCGTTCGCGGCGACCGTGCTGCGCCGGCTGCTGCGGCACGCCTCCCCCGCCCGCGTGGTGTTCAGCGCGAACGGAATGCGAGAGGGCTGGTATATGCGGCGAATGCCGGAGGCGATCCGCCGCCTCGACCCGCTGCTCGCCGCCGGTCGCGAGTACGCCCAGCGTCTCGGCCGCGACGCGACACTACCCCCCGCCCTGCTCGCGTGGACCGACCCGCTGTTCCCGCACGAGGCCGAAGCATCCCAGCGGCTGCGCGAGACGGCGTGCTGGATGTCGGATATCGGCAGCCGCGATCATCCCGAGTTCCGCGCCGAACAAGCCTTTCTGCGGGTGTTTCGCCAGCCCGGCGTCGGCCTCGACCATCACGCCCGCGCCTTCCTCGCCCTCGCCATCGCTATCCGCTACGAGGCGCCGGACGACGCCCCGTTCTGCCAGCCGGCCCGCGCGCTGCTCGACGCCGTGAGCGCGCGACGGGCCGAAATCCTCGGCAGCGCGCTGCGGCTCGCGTACCTGCTCTCGGGCGGCACGCCGGACCTGCTCGCGGCCACCTCCATCGACATCGCCGGCGGTCGCCTGGTGCTGCGGCTGGACGAGACGCGCGGGGTCTTCGCAGGCGACAGCGTCGCCCGTCGCGTTCAGCGCGTGGCAGGCCAAATGGGGATCGACAGCACGATCGAGGCGGTCCGCGACGCGGCGGCGTGAGCCCTCAAGCCGATTTCAGCAACCTGATCCGGCGGCCCAGCACGCCGAGCGAAAGGTCGCCGCGCTTCAGCGCCAGCGCGTTTTCGCCGAACACCTCGCGCCGCCAGCCATGCAGAGCCGGGATGTCGGGCGCGTCCTCGATCGCCAGCCGCTCGATGTCATCGGCGGTGGCGACCAGCTTGGGGGCCACGTCATGGGCCTCGCATTGCGCGGCGAGCAACACCTTGAGCAGCGAAACCAGCGCCGGCGAGGGCCGCGGCCCGTCCTTGCCTCGCGGCGCGTCGGGCATCGCGTCGTCGGGCAGCGCTCTCGTGGCCTGGATCGCCGCCAGCAGCGAGGCCCCGGTCCGGCCGTCGGCCAGCCCGCGTCCCACGCCCCGCACGCGGGCGAGTTCGTCCGCGCTCGTCGGCGCCGTCGCGGCGATCTCGAGCAGCGACTCGTCCTTCAGCAAGCGCTGCCGAGGTATGTTCACGCGCTGCGCTTCCCGCTCGCGCCAAGCCGCGACGGCGCGCAGGATGCCGAGCAGCCGGCGGTTGCCGGTGCGCGGCCGCAGCCGCTCCCACATCGTCTCCGGGTCCGGCCGGTATGTGGCGGGGTCTGCCAGCGCCGCCATCTCCTCGGCCACCCATTCGAGCCGCCCCTCCTGCTGCAACCGTGCGCACAGCCGCTCGTAGACGCCGCGCAGATGCGTGACATCGGCGGCGGCGTAGGCGATCTGCGCAGCCGACAGCGGCCGAGCCGACCAATCGCTGAACCGATGCGCCTTGTCGATCTGGCCGCCGGTGAGAGAGGCGACCAGCGAGTCGTAGCCGACCTGATCGCCGAAACCCGCGACCATGGCCGCGACCTGGGTATCAAATAGCGGCACCGGCACAGCACCGAAGCGAAGCACGAATATCTCATTGTCCTGCCGGGCGGCGTGGAACACCTTGACAACGTGACGGTCAGCCAGCAGCGCGCCGAGCGGGTCGAGATCGATCCCCGGGGCCTGCGCGTCCACGATCGCGACCTCGTCCGTGCCGGCAAGCTGCACGACGCAGAGCTCGGGCCAATAGGTGCGCTCGCGCATGAACTCGGTGTCGATCGTGACGAACGTCTCGCGACGCAGCCGCATGCAGAGTTGGTCAAGAGCCTCGGTGGTGGTGATGAGCGCGGGCGGCGGGAAATCCGGACGAGACGAGCGGGCCATGTGACGATTCTACACGGGGTTCCGCAGCGGCGGAAGAACGCGGGGCTGCCCAACCCCCCTTGCCATGTCCTGCCCGTATCGCGGCATGCTATTCGCATAGCAGGTTCCCGGACCAAAAACTCTTCCCTCCGACGCGTACCCGGACAACCATCGTCCCATGCCGCTCCTCACCGTGCGCCACGTCACCACCTACCGCTACAACCAGCCGGTCGCATTCGGCGAGCACCGGGGCATGTTCCGGCCGCGCGACAGCTACGACCAGCGATTGCTCGATGCGCAGTTGACGATCACGCCGGAGCCGGTGTCGCTGCACTGGATGCACGACGTGTTCGGCAACTGCGTCGTCGTGGTCCACTTTGGCGGGCGCGCGTCCGAGCTCCGTTTCGAGAGCACCATGCGGCTCGACCATTCGCCGAGCAACGCGCTCGATTTCCCGATCGCCGAACACGCGCAACGCTATCCGTTCAGCTACGACCAGCAGGACATGCCCGACCTGCTGCGCTCGATCGAGCGGCAATACCCTGATCGCAACAACGAGCTGAGCCGTTGGGCTCGGCAGTTCCTCCAGGGCGGCCACGCAGTGCCGACACTTGAGCTACTTTCGGGCATGGCACGGACCATCAAGCGCGATTTCACCTACGTCGCGCGCACCGAGATGGGCATCCAGGAACCGTTGCAGACCTTGAAGCTGCGCAGTGGGAGCTGCCGGGATTTCGCGCTGCTGATGATCGAGGCGGTCCGCGCGCTCGGTTTCGCGGCACGTTTCGTCTCGGGTTATCTATACGTGCCCTCGCGCGGGCAGACGCGGAACGGCGGCGGCTCGACGCATGCCTGGGTCCAGGTCTACGTGCCCGGCGCCGGATGGATGGAGTTCGATCCGACCAACGGCATCCTCGGCAGTCGCGACCTCATCCGGGTGGCCGTCGCGCGCGACCCGCGGCAGGCGGTGCCGCTACACGGAAGCTGGATCGGGTTTCCCTCGGACAGTCTCGGCATGACGGTCGAGGTCACGGTGACCGACGAGTCCGACATGGCGCAAGCCTCCGGCACCGACGCGGAGGGCACCCGCCGAAGCCACCCGGAACCGGCCCCCGGACCTTACGTTGCCGCCGAAACGGTCCCGCATCGCCGGCCGATCTAGATCCAGGCAAGGACACGCATGCACATTCGCGCCGGCTACGAGCTGAGTTTCAGTCCCCCGCACCCGACGCCGATCCTGCTACTGGTCAGCGTCCACCCGTCTCGGGCGGGGGATCTCCTCGCACCCGGGGTGATTGCCTTCGATCCGCCGACGCCCACGCACGTCTACCGAGACGGGTTTGACAACGTCTGCACCCGCGTCGTGGCGCCAACCGGACGGCTCACCCTCTCGACCGAGTTCGTGGCGTCCGACTCGGGGCAGCCGGACGAGGTGGCACCCGACGCCGCCCAGCATCCGGTTCAAGACCTGCCCGACGACGTGCTCGTCTACCTGCTCGGCAGCCGCTACTGCGAGACCGACCGGCTGACCGATACGGCGTGGTCTCTGTTCGGCCACACGGCGCCCGGCTGGAAGCGGGTGCAGGCAATCTGCGACTTCGTGCACAACCACATCACCTTCGGCTACCAGGACGCGCGACCGACACGCACCGCCTGGGAGGCGTACCAGGAGCGGCGCGGCGTCTGCCGCGATTTCGCGCATTTGGCGGTCACGTTCTGCCGCTGCATGAACATCCCGGCGCGCTACTGCACCGGCTACCTCGGCGACATCGGCGTGCCGCCGCTCGATGCGCCGGGGGATTTCAGCGCCTGGTTCGATGCGTTCCTCGGCGGCCGGTGGTATACGTTCGACGCCCGCCACAACGTCCCGCGCATCGGCCGCATCCTCATGGCCCGCGGCCGGGACGCGACCGATGTGGCAATCTCGACCAGCTTCGGCTCGGCGCCGCTGACCGGTTTCCGGGTCTTCACGGACGAGGTGCCGGGCTAACCTCGCCCGCGCCAGCGCGCGGCCAAGGCGCCCTGCCAGAGACAGAGCGCGGGCGTCACGGCCAACTCCATCACCAGCCCAAACAGCATGGACGGCGACGGGACGCCCACGGTCAGCAGGCTGATCAACCGCCCGATCCCGCCGGCCACGACCAGCGCGGTGAGCAGCCGGAACCGCGCGGCGTGGCGCTCGATGGCGGGGATCGTGGCCCAGAACGCGACGCCGATCGCCGCGAGCAGACCCGAAAGGTAACGGACGTGACTGTCCGCGGACACGGCGTAGCTCTGGTCCGCCATGAAGGACGGCCCTAGGATCATTCCGGTCAATCCAGCCGCAACCGGGACCAGCCCACCGATCGCGATGGCGGCTTGCAGCAGCCGGCGGCTCGTCGCCGGCACGAGGCCACGCTGACGCAAGCCCATGTCGCGCTCAGTGCTGGCGCAGAACCCGCTCGAGCTCGACCTTGCTCAGGCGCGAGCAGCCGGTCAGGCCGCGGCGCTGCGCCTCGGCGTAGAGCTGCACCCGCGTAGGTTCGCCGCGTGTCGCACGGGAAGCCGAGGAGGCGCGGGAAGAAGCGCGGGCCTTGCCGTCGGCCTGGCGAGCGGCCGGCTTCTTGCCGCGGCCCTCCTTGAGCTGCTGGGCGGTTGCACCCTTGCGCTCCTTCGTCTTGGTGCGAGCGCGGGGCCGCTTGTTCTCCGGCTCGCTCTGGCGGTTCGAGGCACCCGCCTCGCTGAGACCGATCGCGATCGCCTGCCGCGGATTGCGGACCTTGCGACCCGCCGTCTCCAGCTCGCCGTGCTTGAACTCGTGCATGACCCGGCCGACAATCTCCTTCTGCCGCCCGCTCTCTTTCGCCATCGCCCTGTTCTCCGTTTTGCCCCACGGCGCCCGCGGCCATGACCCGAGCGCTTCAGTGACAAATGCAACAGTGGCTCATCGGTTGCGTGGCCAGTCATCCGCCTATGCGTTCTTCGAGCCACCACGCCAGCAGCGTCGTCGCACTGAGGAAGTCGTCGATCTCCATCGCCTCGCGCGGATTGTGGCTGCCGTTCCGGTTGCGGACGAACAGCATGGCGGCCGGGACACCGGCCGCGGCGAACGCCGCCGCGTCGTGCGAGGCCGGGCTGCCGAGTTTCATCGCGGGCAGGGCCAGCGAGGCCGCGCCCCGTTCCAGTGCCGCCACGATCTCCGGATCGACGTGGCCGACCGCGGCGCGGGCGCGCGCGCCGATGTGGAACCGCACCGAGCGACGCCGCTCGATGTCGGCGATGATGGTGTCGGCCCTGCGTTCGAGTTCGGCGAGAACCGTCTCGTCATAGGCGCGCATGTCGAGCGAGAAGCGGAACTGGCCCGGAATGACCGTCATGCCGTGCGTCGCCGGGTCGGTGAAGAACCGCCCGATGGTGCACGCCATCGGCACGCCGCGCGCCTCGTATTCCTCCCAGACAGCGTCGAGGCGGGTGAAGAAGTCGGCGCCGGCAAGTGCTGCGTCGCGGCGGAAGCGGCGCGGCAGCCCGACGTGGTCGGTGGCACCCTCGATGCGCGCATCCGGGAAGCGGATGTTGCCGGGGATGCCGGTGCAGATCGCGACCGGCCTGCCGGCCTCGACCAGACTCGGCGCCTGCTCGATGTGGAGTTCGAGATAGGCCGCGAGCGTCGCCGGATCGAGATGCCGCACCCGGCGCCGCAGCGCGTCGGGATCGCCGCCGCAATCGCGGATGTGGTCGGCGAGTGGGCGCCCCGTATCGCGCCTCCGAGCCTGCAACGCCCCGTCCGGCAGCAGGCCGAGCGCGCCGCGGCTGCCGATGTAGGAGACCTCGAACCATACGCTCTCCTCGGCGCGGATCGCCATGACGGTGAGATCGCAGGCCGGGGTCACGCCTCGCCGCAGAAGCGCGTCCACCGCCACCAGCCCGGCGACCACGCCGGCGGCGCCGTCGAAATTGCCACCGTGCGGCACCGAATCGAGATGCGAGCCGACGACGATCCGCTTCGCCCGCCGGTCACGCCCGGGCCAGGTCATGTAGAGGTTGGCGGCCGCGTCCCGGGTGATCTCAAGGCCGAGATCGCGCCCCGCCTGCTCGATCGTCGCCTGCGCGCGCTGCTCGCCGGCGCCGTACGGGTCCCGCGTGACCCCAGGTTCGTCGATGCTGTCGCGCCGCAGCGTGTCGAACAGGTTGGCAGCGAGCCCACGGCTCGCCGCGACCGCGGCTGTGATGTCCATGCCTGCCCTTTCCCGGCCGAACGACGGTGCTAGCTTGCCATGCACCAGACGCGACCAGAAGGCAGGCCGACATGGATTCCACGAGCGACATGCTGCGCGAGACGGCGACGCGGCTGTTCCAGGAGCACTGCACGACCAAGGTGCTGCGCGAGTCCGAGCAGGGCGTGTGGCCGGCGGCGGCTTGGCGCGCGGTGGAGGAGGCCGGCTTGCACCGCGCGCTGGTGCCGGAGGACGCGGGCGGGTTCGGCGTCGCCGTGCCCGACGCGCTCGGGCTGTTGCGGGTGGCCGGCGAGCAAGCGCTGCCGCTGCCGCTCGCCGAGACCATGCTCGCGGGTTGGCTGCTGGCGGGCGTGGGGCTCGAAGTGCCCGACGGGCCGCTTACCGTGGCCCCCGTCGCCCCTGGCGAGACCCTGCAGTTGGCGCGCGAGGGCAGCGGCTGGCGGCTCGACGGCGTCGCGACCCGCGTGCCCTGGGGCCGCGTGCCCGGGATCGGCGCGGCGGTCCTCGCGGGGCAGCAGGTGGCCTACGTGCCGCCCGGCGGCTTCGAGGCCGAGCCCGGCGAGAATCTGGCGCGCGAGCCGCGCGACACGCTGCGCTTCTCCTGCGTGCTGCCCGATCGTCGCGTCCGCCCCGCCGCCGAGGCGCTTGGCCCTGAGCAGCTGCGGGCAGTGGGAGCGGCGATGCGGAGCCTGCAGATGGCAGGGGCGCTCACCCGACTGGTCGAGACCACGACCCAGTACGCCCAGGATCGCGTGCAGTTCGGCCGGCCGATTGGCAAGTTCCAGGCGATCCAGCACAGCCTCGCCGTCATGGCGACGCAGGCGGCAGCGGCCGTCGCGGCGGCCGACCTGGGGGCGGAGGCGGTGGCCGACGGCGTGCGGCTGCTGCCGATCGGGGCCGCCAAGGCACGCACCGGCGAGGCAGCGGGCGTCGCGGCCGGGCTTGCCCACCAGGTGCATGGCGCGATCGGGTTCACCTACGAGCACCATCTGCATTTCTTCACCAAGCGGCTGTGGTCCTGGCGCGACGAGTTCGGCAACGAGGCGGCCTGGAACCTGCTGGTCGGCCGCCACATGGCCTGCGCCGGCGCCGACCGGCTGTGGGCGGAGATCACGGCGGCCTGAGTTCCACCCCCGTGATCCACAGCCGTCCACAGGCCGAGGTGGCTGCCGGGCGCGGACGAGGCGGCGTATCCTCCTCGCCGGATGAACACCATCGATTCGCCGCTACTGGGTCTGTCCCAGCGACTGCCTCCCTCCAACGTGCAGGCCGAGCAGGCGCTGCTCGGCGCGCTGCTCGCCAACAACCGGGCCTATGAGCGGGTCAGCGAGTTTCTCGCCCCCGAACACTTCGCCGACCCGATCCACGGACGCATCTTCCAGGCCGTCGCGCGGCGCATCGAGGCGGGACAGCTCGCCGACGCGGTGACCCTGAAAGCCGAGTTCGAGCATGCGGGCGTGCTCGACGAGGTGGGCGGGACGGCGTATCTCGTCCAGCTCCTCACGGCCATGGTCGGCATCATCAACGCCGGCGAATACGGCCGCACGGTCTACGATACTTGGCTGCGTCGCCAGCTGATCGATGTCGGCGAAACGGTGGTGAACAACGCGTTCGGCGCCGACGCCGAACTCGACGGCCCGAAGCAGATCGAGGCCGCCGAACAGCAGCTGTTCGAGCTGGCCACCGAAGGCGGCGCCAGCGGCGGCTTCGTCAGCTTCGAGAAGGCGCTGACCGAGGCGATCCTCGGCGCCGAGCGTGCGCACAAGCGGGCCGGCCACGTCTCGGGCCTGGCGACCGGGCTGCGCGATCTCGACGCCAAGATGGGCGGGATGCACCCTTCGGACCTGATGATCCTCGCCGGCCGTCCCGGCATGGGCAAGACGGCGCTGGCGACCAAGATCGCCTTCGGCGCCGCGCAGGCGATGACGGCGGACGCGCGACGGGCGGACCCCAATGCGGTACCGACGGGCAGCATCGCGGTGTTCTCGCTGGAAATGAGCGCCGAGCAGCTTGCGACACGCCTGCTGTCGGAGGAGGCGCGCATCTCCGGCGACCGCATTCGTCGCGGCGACATCGGCCAACGCGAGTTCGACAAGTTCGTGCAGGTCAGCCGCGAGATCGCCTCGCTGCCGATCCAGATCGACGACACGCCGGCGCTGACGCTATCCGCTATGCGCACTCGCTGCCGGCGGCTCAAGCGTACCAAGGGGCTCAACCTCGTCGTGGTGGATTACCTGCAGCTGATGCGACCGTCGGCGGGGACGCGCCCGGAGAACCGGGTGCTGGAGATCAGCCAGATCACGCAAGGCCTGAAGGCGATCGCCAAGGAGTTGGCGGTTCCGGTGCTGGCCTTGTCGCAGCTGTCGCGCGCGGTGGAAAATCGCGAGGACAAGCGGCCGCAGCTTGCCGACCTGCGGGAGTCGGGGACGATCGAGCAGGACGCCGACTCGGTGATGTTCGTCTATCGCGATGAATATTACCTGGCGCAGCGCGCGCCCAAGCAGATGGGCTTCGATTCGGAAACCAAGTTCCAGGACGCGCTGACCAAGTGGTCGACCGACATGGACACGGTGCATAATCAGGCGGAACTCATCATCGCCAAGCAGCGGCACGGGCCAACGGGCACGATCCGGCTATTCTTCG
>JAABUQ010003983.1_pt1 | contig 26019 bp, 25 predicted proteins | sample 5560001 | NCBI WGS metagenome assembly JAABUQ01 (sample SAMN10711888, study PRJNA513371) | rock metagenome | isolation source: Antarctica rocks | place: Antarctica: Victoria Land, Finger Mt nord | collected 2015-12-18 | reverse complement strand
CGATCCTGGGGTTCCTGCGTGAGGAGGTGCCCAGAAAGTGGAATGCCTATTGCGATGCGGTAACCGACAACTTCCGCATCATCTCGCCCAAGGATTTTCGGGTTCTGACCTGAACAGGGTATACAACGCCCAGGCAAAATGACTCGAGGGATGCCTGCTACACTATCGAGTGTCGCCGACGCCGCCGGACCGCGAAGGTTCAGCCCACAGTAGGCATAGCCACTCTTTGCTGCACCGCAGCAACGCCGAACGTTCATTATGAAATGAGCGAGGAAGTCCTGCCAAAGCCCCGGGTAGTCCCGACGCCGCCGCGGCGGGCCGAAGGGCGCCGAAACTTGGCCGGGGGCAGTATTCAGCCCGGCCTAGGAGCCGCCAGCGGGCCGCAAGGACGTGCCGGCGTCGTTGCGCCCGGTGCCGCCCAACGCCCTCGTTGGGCGAGCGGAACGCAGGAAACCCACGCCAGACAGCCAGCGCACCAGCATGGTCAAACCGGCAATCAGAAACGGCTCATCCGCCAACCACATACCGGGCCAGAAATGCTGCCAAGATCGCCTCTCCACCCGTTTCCATCGCATTCTCATGCAGGCCGCCGGCCGAAACCCACATCTCTTTCGGCTCCCGCGCGGCCTCGAACACCGCACGTCCCATCGCAGGCGGGATGCCAGTATCGTGGTCACCCTGCATCACCAGCAACGGCGCATTCACCTGGGCAATCCGGGATAGGATATCGAACGGATTGGTAACCAGCAGCCGTGCCGGCAGGAACCAGTACTGAAGCTGGGCCACATCGGCCACGCTGGTATAGGGCGCGTCCAACACCACAGCCGCCACTGGCCGCGTCGTCGCCAGCCGAACCGCAACGCCGGTTCCGAGTGACTCGCCATACAGCACCACACGGCCGGACGGCACACCCAGCGCCGCAAGCTCGTCGAGGGCGCCCAGCGCATCGGTCGCCAGCCCCGCCTCGCCCGGTGTTCCCGGATTGCCGCCGTATCCGCGATACTCCAGCATCATCAAGCCCCAGCCACGCCGGGCGATACGCTTCGCCCGGCCGATCCGGTTGCCGATATTGCCGCCGTTGCCATGGAAGTACAGCACTGTCGGCCGGCCCGGCGGCGCCGGCAGAAACCAGGCCACCAGGTCCAACCCGTCCGCCGTCCGCACCCGGACCGTCCGCAGGCCAGGCACCCCGGCTGCAGCAGCCTCCGACGCGACGTCCATCGGCCGAAACAGCTGGGTTCCCTGGACGAAGTAAAGCATGCCAATGACCGCGCAATACACCAGCACCGGCACCGCCGCCACGGTCAACGCGACCCGCCACGCCGTCACGCCGCGCCGCCGCACGCCCTAATCCGCTTCCGCCGCCCCATCCTTCATGCCCGAAACCGATGAACGCGGGGCCTGGAGCTTCAGGCGCCATTGCCGCAATCCCTCCTTCTACGTATCGTCCCCCCCAACAAACAAGACCACCCCCCGGGAGGACCACCCATGCCCAAGCAGCCCACCGCCCCACCCATAACCCGGCGCGTCCTGCTCGGCAGCGCCGCCGTCCTCGCCGCCCCCGCCATCCTCCGCGCCCAGCCCGCCCCCATACGCATCGGCTTCCCCGTCCCCCTCACCGGCCCCTACGGCACCGAGGCCGCCGACCAGGTCCGCTGCGCCACCATCGCCGTCGCCGAGTTCAACGAGGCCGGCGGCCTCGACGGACGCCCGGCGGAACTCCTGGTCCGCGACGACCGCCTCGACCCCGGCGAGGCCACCACCCGCACCCTGGAACTGATCGAGAAGGACCACGCTGACTTCATCGTCGGCAGCCTGTCCGCCTCCGTCCAGCTCGCCATCAACAACGTCACCAAGCAGCGCAAAATCCTGTTCAACTCCATCAGCCAGTCCGACCAAATCACCGCCCTGCCGGACTGGAGCCGCTACACCTTCCACGAGGCCATGACCCCGCACCTCACCGCCGGCGCCGTCGGCCGCTACGCCTTCCCAAAGTTCGGAAAACGAGTCGTGTTCCTGCGCGCCGACTACGCCTATGGGCACGAGATGGTGGCCGGCTTCCGCGCCGCCGGCGACCCCCTGGGGATCGAGGTGCTGGCCGACCTGCGCCACCCGCTGGGCACCACCGACTACTCCACCCTGCTGCCCCGCATCCAGGCGCTGCGTCCGGACATCCTCTGCCTCTGCAACTTCGGCCGCGACCAGCAGATCTCCATCAAGCAGGCCACCGACTTCGGCCTGAAGCGCACCACGCGGATCGTGGCACCGATCCTGCTCTACACGTCCCGCGTCGCCGCCGGGCCGCAGGCCTTCGACGGCGTGGTGGGCGGCACCTCCTACTACTGGGGCGTCGAGAACAGCATCCCAAGCGCCAAGGCGTTCAACGACCGCTCCCGCGCCGCCAGCGGCGGCAAGCTGCCCTCCGACTACGCCGCGCTCGGCTACGCCGGGGTGCGAAGCGTGCTGACGGCGGCAAAACAGGCCGGGACGGTGGATGTCGATAAGGTCATCGAAGCCCTGCAAGACCTGAAATACGACTCCTACAAGGGCCCCCAGCACTACCGCCCCTGCGACCACCAGTCGGTCCAATCGGTGTTCATCATCGAGAGCAAGTCGAAGGACATGGCCAACCCCTCCGACGTCTTCACCGTCCTGGAAACCAGCCCGGCCAACGAGGACGCCCTGACCAGCTGCAAGGAACAAGGACACGTCTAGCCATGGACGGCATCACCCCCGACCTGCTAGCCCTGCAGGTCTTCACCGGCCTAGCCCTGGGCGCGATCTATGTGCTGATGGCGCTAGGCATGTCGCTGCTGTTCGGCATGCTGACGGTGGTGAACTTCGCCCACGGCGCCTTCTACATGCTGGGCGCCTACGCCGCCGTGGCCCTCATGGGGCTGGGCGCAAACTTCTGGGTGTGCCTGTTCTTCGCGCCGATCGGGGTGGGTATGCTCGGTCTCCTGGTCGAACGCGTGCTGATCCGGCCGCTATACGGCCGCGGCATTGACTACCCCCTGCTCCTCACCTTCGGCCTGTCCTACGTGCTGGTGGAGGCCGTCCGCATCCTGTTCGGCACCCAGGGCCTATCCTTCGACACCCCCGAAGCCCTGCAGGGCGCGACCGACATCGGCATCGGCTACTTCCCCACCTACCGCCTGTTCGTGATCGCCGTGGCGGCGGCGGCGCTGGCCGCGCTGTGGCTGTTCCTGGAGCGCACCCCCTACGGCCTCATCATCCGCGCCGGCGCCCGCGATCCGCAGATCGTCCGCATCCTGGGCATCAACGTCGGCCGGGTCTGGCTGGTGGTATTCGGCATCGGCACCGGCCTGGCGGCGTTGGCCGGGCTGCTGGCCGCGCCGTTGCAAGGCGCCAGCCCGGAGATGGGCGACAGCGTCCTCGCCATCGCCTTCGTCGTGACCGTGGTGGGCGGCATGGGATCCCTACTCGGCGCGGTCCTCGCCGGCCTGCTCGTGGGCGTGGTCGTCAGCCTCGCGTCACTATTCGCCCCGGAAATGGCGCAGGTCTCCATCTTCGCCCTGATGGCCGTCGTGCTGCTGATCCGTCCCCAGGGCTTCTTCGGCCGCGCCGGGCTGATGAGCTGATGGACACCGCCGCCACCCCCGTCCTCCCCCGCGCCGCCCGCACCGACTGGATGGCGCTGGCGACCCGGCACCGCGTGCTGCTCGCCGCCGCCTTCCTGCTGGTGTTCCCGCTGCTGATGCCGTTCAAGGCGATCGCGGTGAACATCTTGATCTACGGCTTGTTCGCCCTCGGCTTCAACATGCTCTACGGCTACCTCGGCCTGCTGTCCTTCGGCCATGCCGCATTGTTCGGCGGCGGCGCCTACGCCTGCGGCATCGCCATGGTGCACGGCGGCTGGCCGTGGTGGGCCGGTGTCGGCGCCGCGGTGCTGGCCGGCGCCGGGCTGGCCGCAATCATGGGCGGCCTGGCGACGCGCACCCGCGGCATCTACTTCGCAATGGTCACGCTGGCGCTCTCGCAGTGCGTCTATTACGCCGCCTTCCAGGCAACCGACCTGACCGGCGGCGAGAACGGGCTGCGCGGCATCAACCTGACACGCATCGGCCCGCTGGACTTCCTGGACCCGACCACCCGCTGCTACGTCGTCGCCGCCTTCGTCATCGCCGCCCTGTTCGTGCTGTCCCGCATCCTCGCCTCCCCCTTCGGCGCGGCGATGGAAGCCCTGCGCGAGAACGAAGCCCGCGCCCGCGCCTGCGGCTTCGATATCCGCATGACCCGGTGGCTCGCCTTCGTGCTGTCCGGCGGCTTCTGCGGCCTCGCCGGCGCCATGCAGGCGCTGCACCTGGGCATCGTTCCCATCGAGAGCCTGGGCTACCAGACCTCGGGCACCGTAGTGATGATGGCGCTGCTCGGCGGCATGGGCACCTTCTTCGGCCCGTTCATCGGCGCGGCGGCGTTCCTGCTGCTGGAGAACCTGGTGTCGCTCTACACCGTCCACTGGCAGCTCGTGGTCGGCACCGCGTTCATCGCCTGCGTGCTGTTCTTCCCCCGCGGCATCTGGGGCACCATCCTGCACCGCCTGACCCCGGCGCCCGAGGACCGGCCGTGAAGGACGCGCCATGAAAGACGGGGGAACGCCCGGCTACATCCTGCAGACCGTCGGCGTCGGCAAGAGCTTCGGCAAGTTCACCGCCCTGCGCGACGTCTCGGCCGGGTTCCGGCAGGGCCAGCTCACCGGCATCATCGGCCCGAACGGCGCCGGCAAGAGCACCTACTTCAACACCCTGTCCGGCGCCTTCCCGCCCAGCACCGGCCGCATCCTGTTCGAGGGCCGGGACATCACCGGCACCCCGCAGCACCGCTTCGCCGCGATGGGCATCGCCAAGTCGTTCCAGATCACCACCGTATTCCCGCAGCTCACGACGCTGGAAAACGTCCGGGTGGCGCTGCAGGCCCTGGTCTCCCGCTACGACGTATGGCGCCCGCGCTCGCGCCTTGCCGGCCTGGCGGACCAGGCCGCCGCCCTGCTGCAAACCGTCGGCCTGTGGCCGCGCCAGGACCGCCCGGCCGCGACCCTCGCGCACGGCGAGCAGCGTGCGCTGGAGATTGCGATGGCCCTGGCCAGCAACCCCCGCCTGCTGCTGCTGGACGAGCCCACCGCCGGCATGTCCCCCGAGGAAACCCGCGCCATGATGGACCTGATCGTGCGCCTGGCCCAGGAGCGCACCGTCATCCTCGTCGAGCACAAGATGAAGCTGGTCATGGGCATCTGCGACCGCCTGCTGGTGCTGCACCACGGCGAGTTGCTGGCCGAAGGCACCCCGGACGACATACGCGCCGACGAAACGGTGAAGCGCGTCTACCTCGGCCAGCGGGAGCACTAGCCGGTGCTGACCATCGAGGGCCTGCACGCCTGGTACGGCCCGGCCCACGTCCTGCAAGGCGTGGACCTGGAGGTGCGCCGCGGCGAGATCGTCTGCCTGATCGGCCGCAACGGCGCCGGCAAAACCACGACGCTGCGCACCGTAATGGGCCTGGTGGACCGCCGCGCCGGCCGCATGACGTTCGACGGCCACGAACTGCTGGGCCGCCCGGCGCACATCCGCAACGGCCTGGGCCTCGGCTACGTGCCGGAGGAACGGCGCATCGTGCCCGGCATGACCGTGCGCGAGAACCTGCGCCTCGGCCTACTGGCCGCCTCCATCCGCCGCCCCGAACGTGCAGTGATCGCCGAAGTCGCCGAAATCTTCCCGCGCCTGGCCGAGCGCCTGGACCAGACCGCCGTCACCATGTCCGGCGGCGAGCAGCAGATGCTGGCCATCGCCCGCGCCATGGTGAGCCAGCCCAAGCTGATCATGCTGGACGAACCGTCCGAGGGCATCATGCCGGTCCTGGTGGACGAGATGTTCGCCCTCTTCAGCCGCATGCGCGACAGCGGCACGACAATCCTGCTGGTAGAACAGAACGTAGAACTAGCCCTGGCCTTAGGCGACCGTGCCTACGTGCTAGACGGCGGCATAATCGTCCACCAAGACACCGCCGCAGCCCTGCTAGCAGACGAAGCAATCAAGGAGCGCTACTGCTCGGTGTAATAGCCCTACCTGCTCCCTCTCCCTCCGGGAGAGGGTCGGGGTGAGGGGGTCTTGGCTGCGGAGCGGAAAGCCTCCCGTGCTGCTGGAACACGGTCCGGCGGCGGCATGGATCGCGCCCACCCACCCCCTCACCCCAACCCTCTCCCAAAGGGAGAGGGAGAAGAAACCAAACTCTGCCGACAACCAGCGCTGCCCGGCACCGGAACGCGCTGCCGCCTCTCCACCCTCCAGTCCCGCCCCCCTACTCAGCCGCCCGCCGCTCCCCCGTAATCGCCGCATTCACCCGCGGCATCACCTGTTCCGCCATCAGCACCTTGCTCCGCCGCGCCAGCGCCGGATCGGCCCAGTCATGCCCGGCATACAGCAGCGTGCCAAAGTCCCCCACCTCCTCCCGGAACGCCAGCACCTGCTCCGCCACGCTGTCCGGCGTCCCATGGATCACCAGCCGGTCGCAGATAGCATCCAGCGTCACCTCATCATCAGGCTGCTCCCGGCTGGTCTTGAACAGCTCGATCCGCCCAGCCCGCCGCATCTTGGTCAGCAGTTGGCTATAATAGAACCGGTAAGGGCTATCCGGCCCCGTCGCATACCGCCGCGCCGTAGCGGCATCATCCGCCACGAAGATGCTCTTCGCCACCCGCCAGTTCGCCGGGTCCGCCGGGCGCCCGGCACAGCCGCAGCCCTCGACATAACCCGGCCAATGGCTACGCACCCATTGCGGCATCAGGAAGTTCGCGCTGATCGACTCCCACCCCCGCGATGCCGCCTCGGTGATCCCCTTCGAGAACGGAGCAACCACCGTCACGATGATCGGCGGATGCGGCGCCTGCAGCGGCTTTGGGATGATGCCCTGGCCGATGTCGGCGATCAGCGTCTTCTGCGTCGTCACCGACCAATACTTGCCGACGATGTCATAGGGCGGGTCGCTGGCCCAGATCTGCAGCACCTGGTTGATCGCCTCCACGAACATTGCGTTGCGGTCCGCGCCCAGCGTGCCGAACGCCTCCGCGTCCGACGGCAACCCGCCAGGGCTGATCCCGAAGTTCAATCGCCCGTCCAGCATGTGGTCGAGCATCGCGATTTCCCCCGCGACCCGCACCGGGTGCGTATTCGGCAGGTTCACCGTCCCTGTACCCAACCGCATCTGCTTCGTCCGCCCAACCAGGCTCGCGAGAAACAGCACACAGGAAGTAATGTTCTCCGCCTGGTCCGTGGTGTGCTCCCCGACATAAGCCTCGGAGAACCCCAGTTCGTCCGCCAGAATGAACGCCTCGCGGTCCTCCCGCAGCGTCTGCCGCCAATCCTTGTCCAGCGGATGGATCGGCATAGTAAAGAAGCCAAGCTGCATCTGGCGGTCCCTCCGGCGTTATTGCGGCACCTTAGCGCAGTCCAAGGCACGGCTGTCATCCCCTAGATGGGCCAACCCCCTGCTCCCTCTCCCTCCGGGAGAGGGCCGGGGTGAGGGGGTCTTGGCTGGGGACCATAGCGCCACTCCCGCCTCAAGCATGCGGCCCCTGACCGACCAAAACCGCGCTTCCCCGCCCCCTCACCCCGACCCTCTCCCGGAGGGAGAGGGAGAAGCACCCCCTACTCGCCCTTCGCAGCCCAGTAAGCCGGCAGCCAAGTTCCATCCCGCCCGCCCCAGCCCTGCGCCCCGGCCTCGTCGAACACCGCCAGCGTCCGCGACGCCACCGGCAGGCCAAACCCGCGGCTCTCCGCCTCCGCCACCATCGTCCGCAGGTCCTTGCGTATGGAGTCGATGTCGAACGTCACCCCGCCCGGATCATCGCCCGACAGAGTCTTGGCGATAGACGGCCCGCGGTTCTTCAGCACATTCGCCCCGCCCGAGGTATCCGACATCAATTCCACCAGCCAAGCCGGGTCCAGGCCCAGATGCCGCACCAGCGCCATCGACTCGCCCAGCGCCTGGTAGAACACCAGCAGCGGCAGGTTCACCGCCAGCTTCATCGCCGCCCCCGCCCCGACCGGCCCCACATGCTCGACCCGGCGGCACAACGCATCCAGCACCGGACGCGCCCGCTCCAGATCGGCGGCATCCGCTCCCACCAGGCCCAGCAGCTTGCCCGCCCGCGCCGGCCCGGTGGTGCCGCCGACCGGACACTCGACATAGGCACCCCCGGCAGCCCGCACCTCCGCCGCCAGCGCCGCCTGCGTCTCCGGCCGCACCGTGCTCATCTCGATAAACAGCTTGCCCGAGGCGCCCGCGAGCAACCCGTCGGCACCGTGGAACACCGCCTCCAGCGCCGCCCCGTCGAACAGGGTCGTCATCACCACGTCCGACCGAACCGCCAGGTCGCGCGGCGTCTCCGCGACCGGCAATCCGCTCGCATCGGCACGGGCGCGCGTGCGGTTCCAGACCGCGACCTCCGATCCCGTCTCCACCAGCCGGGCCGCCATCGCCGCCCCCATCTTGCCCAGCCCGGCGATGCCTACTCGCATGGACGGCCTCCTTCCCCTCGGTTGCCCAAGGGTTCTTAATGATCACCGGCTCGGCAGCAAGGGGGAGACGGCATGGGTGAGCAGATTGGCAACCGCAGCGTGGGCATCGTCGGACTTGGGATCATGGGCGGAGCCATGGCGCGCAACCTATTGGCGGCGGGATGGCAAGTCGCCGGCTTCGACCCCGACCCGGCAGCAACCGCGGCGATGGCCGCCGCCGGCGTGGCGATACAACCCGACTGCACCGCGCTGTCCCACGCCGCCCCTCTCCTGATGACCAGCCTCGCAACCCCAGCGGCCCTGCATGCGACCGCCGCCGCCATCGCCGCCGCCAACGTGTCCCGCCGCGTGGTGGTCGAGGTCAGCACGATGTCGCTGGACGACAAGAACGCATTCGCCGCGGCGCTGCCGGGCCACGCCGTGCTGGACTGCCCAATGAGCGGCACCGGCGCCCAGGCCGCCCGGCGCGACCTGGTGGTCTATGCCAGCGGCGACACATCGGAGATCGAGTCCCTGCGCCCGTTCTTCGCCGACTTCACCCGCGCGGTGCACGACGTCGGCGCCTACGGCAACGGCAGCCGCATGAAGTTCGTCGCCAACCTGCTGGTCGCCATCCACAACGTCGCCGCGGCGGAGGCGATGGTGCTGGGCATGAAGGCCGGCCTAGACCCGCACAAGCTGGTGGACCTGGTCAGTGCCGGCGTCGGCACGTCGCGGGTGTTCGACCTGCGCGCGCCGATGATGGCCGCCAACGCTTACGGCGATGCCACCATGAAGGTGTCGGTCTGGCAAAAGGACATGGCGGTGATCGGCGCCTACGCCGCCTCGCTCGGCGTGGCGACACCGCTGCTGAGCGCCACCGTGCCGATCTACAACAGCGCGATGGCGACGGGCCATGCGGCCGACGACACCGCGGCCGTGTGCGACGTGCTGGCGCGGATGTCGGGGCTGGAGCGCTGACGCGTCCAGGAACACCAGCATCTCCCGCAGGTGATGCTTTCACCGCGCGCCTGCTGGATTGCCTCTCCCATCGCCAGCACCGCCGATGAAAGGCCCCGCCCGCAGATCCACATCGCAGTACGGCAATCCGCCCACGAAGCTTAGCGCCGAAACCGTCACGCCCTTAGGCGCCAGGCTGGGCAGCGCCCTTACGGCCTCGGCGTGGTAGGAGCCTCGGCGCAGGCTACCGGGACGCGTGACGAAATGCTGGGCCTGCTAGCTGTCCATCGTTCACTCTCCTGGGCGGCAAGGTCGTAAGCAGGTCAGGCCGCGAGCTTGGCTGCGACCTGCGACACGTGACGTCCGAGGAAGCGGGCGCCGTCCAGCTCATTGGCTGATGGCTGGCGCGAGCCGTCGCCCGCCGCGATGGTGGTGGCGCCATACGGTGACCCGCCGGTCACCTCGTCCAGCTTCAGTTGCCCCTGGAACGAGTAAGGCAGGCCGACCGTCACCATGCCATGATGCATCAGGTTGGTAAGGATGTTGAGCAGCGTGGTCTCCTGGCCGCCATGCTGCGAGGCAGTGGAGGCGAATGCCGCGCCGACCTTGCCCACCAGCTTGCCCTGGAACCACAGGCCGCCAGTCTGGTCCCAGAAGTTCGCCATCTGCGAGGTCATGCGGCCATAGCGGGTACCGCTGCCGACGATGATCGCGTCGTAACCAGGAAGCTCCTCGACCGTCGCGATCGGGGCTGCCTGGTCGAGCTTGTAGTGACTCTCCCGCGCAACGCTCTCCGGCACCAGCTCCGGCACGCGCCGGATGTCCACGGCAGCACCAGCCTCGCGTGCGCCGGCTGCGACCGCTTCCGCCATGGCCTCGATGTGGCCGTACGAGGAGTAGTAAAGGACGAGAACTCTAGCCATTTGGGCAAACCTTTCATGAAGGGTGGTACGGGAGGAAACAGGCGCGGTCGCGCCGAGACAGCGTCGGAGCAGCGCACCCAGGCTCTACGCGGCGTCCACAAGAAGCACTTCGGCATCTTCCGTAGCGGTGACGCGCAGCAACGCTTCGTCGTGGATCGCCACCCCGTCGCGCTCGCCGACACGCTGTCCGTTGACCTCGACCACGCCGCGCGCCGGCACCAGGTAAAGGTAGCGTCCTGCGTCCGGCACGTATTCGGCCGTCTCGCCCGCACGCAACGTGGCGGCCACCAGCCGCGCATCGGCGCGTATGGGCAGCACGTCGCCATCCCCCGCGCGCCCGCTCGCCAAGGTCACGAAACGGCCAGCCCGTTCGCCCCTAGGAAACGGGCGTGCGCCCCAGGACGGAGCCTCACCCCGCTGCTGCGGCATAATCCAGATCTGGAAGATCTTCGTCACGCCCGCTTCGCGGTTATACTCGGAATGGCGGATCCCAGTGCCAGCGCTCATGACCTGCACGTCGCCCGCCTCGGTCCGGCCCTTGTTGCCCAGGCTGTCCTGGTGCGTGATCGCCCCTTCGCGCACATAGGTGATGATCTCCATGTCGCGGTGGGGATGCGCCGGGAACCCGGTGGCCGGCGCAATCACGTCGTCGTTCCAGACGCGCATGTTTCCCCAGTTCACGCGGGCCGGGTCCTGATAGTCGCCGAAAGAAAAATGGTGCTTGGTGTCGAGCCAACCGTAGTTGCCGCCACCCAGCCCGTCAAAGGGACGCAGTTCGATCATGATAAGCTCCGCCGAGACTGGCAGGCCTGGAATGGTTCGGCAGGCGCCGTCTCGTTGACGCTCCATATGCGCGCGCCGTGGCGGTGCTGATATAGAAACAAGCGAAAGCCATGGTTTCCGGAGTTGATATGCCACGACTGCCTGATCTCGAGGCCTGGGCCGTGTTCGCCACGGTCGTGGAAACCGGATCGTTCTCCCGCACCGCCGCCGAACTCGGCCTGTCGAAAGCCACGGTATCAAAAGCGGTTGGCCGGCTGGAGGCACGCCTGGGTGCTCGCCTACTGCATCGCTCCTCGCACGGAGTGAAGTTGACTGAGACCGGGCGCGCCTCCGCCGCCAGCGCGGCGCGGCTTCTGGCCGAGGCAGAGGCGGCAGAGGCTGAGGTGCTGTCGCGGTCCGCCGCGCCGCGCGGCATGGTGCGGATCGCAGCCCCGATGTCCTTCGGCGTCACACACCTCGCGCCGTTGCTGCCAGAACTGCTTCGAAGCCTGCCCCAGGTCACGATTGACCTGAACCTAAGCGACGCCCAAGTGGACCTGGTCGGTGAGGGCTACGACCTGGCGGTCCGCATTGCGGTCATGGAGGACTCGGCCCTTCGGGTTCGCCGCATCTGTTCGGTTCGGCGGATCCTGGTGGGATCGCCCGCCTATTTTGCCACGGCGGGCCGCCCTGCCCACCCGCGCGACCTCGCGGACCATCGTTGCCTGTCATACGCGTATCTTCCGACGCCGGACCGCTGGCGGTTCCAGCACGAGTCCGGCGATGCAGTGACTGTGACTCCAACTGGCCCATTGCGCGTCAACAACGCCGACGCGATCGCGCCCGCATCACTGGCGGGGCTTGGTCTGGCGGTGCAGCCGGAGTTCATCGTCTGGCGCGACGTTGCTGCCGGATTACTGGAGGAAACGATGCCAGGCTGGGCGATGGCCAACACAGCGCTCAACCTCGTCATGCCGCCGGGCGGGCTGCGTCCCAAGCGCGTGACGGCAGTGGTGGAGTTCCTCGCGGCCCGGCTTGCGGAGGCGCCCTGGGCCGTGACCAGAGGCCCGCTTTAGCATTTCATTGAAGCCGGCTTTGAAACCTGGAGGCGGGGCATCCCCGTCACTCCTGTTCCGCAAGCCGGCCCAGAGCAGATTGCAGTCAGGGTCGGGCGCGCAGCGACCGGACATGAAATTGCAAGTTTCTGCTCGCAAGTCCAGTCCAAGTGCCTCTCCTTGCCGCGCGCTGCCAACACCCGGCCGCCCGCTCGCTTGACACCACCCGCCCCGCATAGAACGATCCCCTGACAGGCAGCCGCCGCAAAGGCTGGCGTTTGGGGGAAATACGGCATGACCGACCGCGGCATCGGTGCTGAGCTTACAGCCACACACGCCCTGACCCGGCGGGCGACCCTGCTGGGCGCGGCCGGCGCCGGGCTGCTCGCCAGCCGCGCCGCACAGGCCCAATCCGACCCGATCCGCCTGGGCTTCCTCACCGTCAAGACCGGCCCGCTCGCTGCCGGCGGCATCCAGATGGAGCAGGGCCTCGCGCTGTATCTGAAGGACCGCGGCAACCAGCTCGCCGGCCGCCCGGTGCAGCTCTTCACCGCCGACACCGGCGGCACACCGGCCAACACCCGCACCAAGACGCAGGAACTGGTCGAGCGTAATGGGGTCTCCGCCATCATCGGCCCCCTGGCTGCGTTCGAGCTGCTCGCCATAGACGGCTACATGCGGGACAAGCAGGTCCCCTGGATCGGCGTCGCCGCCGCCGAGGACGTGACCCAGCGCAATCCCAACCCATGGTTCGTGCGCGTCAGCGCGTCCTCCGCGCAATGCACCCAGCCGATGGCCGATTACGCCGCGAAGGAGCTGAAGTATAAGCGCATGGCGACCGTCGGCGACGACTTCGCCTATGGTCAGGAGCAGAACGCCGGGTTCCAGCGGGTGTTCGAGGACGACGGCGGCAAGATCGTGCAGAAGATCTGGCCGCCGCTCAACGCGCCGGACTACGGCACCTTCGTCGCGCAGTTCAAGCCGGACCTGGACGGCATCTTCATGTCATTTGCCGGCTCCAACGGGTTCCGGTTCTTCAAGCAGTTCAAGGAGTACGGCGGAACTACCCCGATCCTGGGCGGCATGACCGCCGTGGACGAAGCCATCCTGCAGCAGATGGGCGACGACGCCATGGGCATGCTGTCGGCGTGCTGGTACTCCGCGCAGCTCGACACGCCTCTGAACCACACCTTCGTCACGGGAATGCAGCGGGACTACAAGGTGGACCCCGGCTACTACGCCGCCGGCACCTACGTCGCCGCCGCAGTGCTGGAGGGCGCGCTGAAATCGGTCGGCGGCAAGGTCGAGGACAAGGCGGCGCTGATGCATGCCCTGCGCGGCGGCACCTTCGACACCGCCCGCGGACCCGTGCGCTTCGACGACTACGGCAACGTCATCGGCAACGTCTACATCCGCAAGGTCGAGCGCAAGTCCGGCCGCCTGGTGAACACCGTCATCAAGACCTACCCTGACGTAAGCCAGTTCTGGACCTACGACCCCGCGGCCTTCCTGAAGCAGCCGGTCTATGCCCGCGACACCCCGCCCGCCCGGAACTTGGAGAACTAGCCCAGCGTGCAGCCCTACCACCCCCAGCCGGCGTCCCAGCAGAGCTTCCACCCCCACGTAGGGCGGAAAAGCGCAGCGCCTTCCGCCATCGCCCAACACCGGCCGATGGCAGAACGCACCACCCCCATCCCATCCACAACCGCTCATCGCCCATGACCATCCCCGGCTGGCATTAGCCCATGCAGTTCTGGGCCATCCAAACCCTAAACAGCATCGCCCTAGGCGGCCTGCTGTTCCTGCTGGCGTCGGGCTTCTCGCTGATCTTCGGCCTGCTCCGCATCCCCAACCTGGCGCATGGCGGGCTGTTCATGCTGGGCGCCTATCTCGGCGCCACCCTCCTGGGCGCCGGCCTACCATTCTGGCAGGCGGCCTTGGGCTCGGCACTCGCGGTCGGCGCGCTCGGTGCAGTCATCGAGCGCACACTGCTTCGCCGCCTGGCCGGCAACGAGCGGGGGCAGGTCCTGGTCACCCTCGGCATCGGCTTCATCATCGCCGACATGTGCCTGGTGACCTGGGGCGGCGACCCCCTGCCCTTGGCGGCGCCCGCCATGCTGCGTCCACCCCTGCGCCTGGCGGGCCTGGCTTTCCCGACCTACCGCCTGGCCATCCTCGGCGTCGCCGCCGTCGCCGCAGTGGCGCTGATCCTACTGATGGACCGAACGCGGCTGGGCGCGATGATACGCGCCGGAGTGGACGACCGCATGATGGCCCGCGGCGTCGGCATCCCCGTAGGCCGGCTGTTCACCGCCGTCTTCTTCCTGGGCGCGGCGTTGGCCGGGTTCGCCGGGGTGATCGGCGGTCCCATCTTGTCCGCCTACGCCGGCCTCGACACCGACATGCTGCCCCTGGCGCTGATCGTGGTGATCCTGGGCGGCATCGGCAGCCTGCCCGGAGCGCTCGTGGGCAGCTTCATCGTCGGCTTCATCTACAACTTCGGCACCGCCCTGTTTCCAGACTTCGCCTATGTCGTGCTGTTCCTGCCGATGGTGCTGGCGCTGGTGTTCCGCCCCGCCGGGCTGTTCGGGCGCCCCCTCGCGTGACCTCCCGCTTGACCCGGCGTCAGCGCAGCCTGCTAGCGGCGCTGTCCATCCTGCTCGTGCTGGCGCTGCTGCCGGCCGTGCTGCCGGGCACGTTCTACCTGTCCATCGCCAGCCACGTCATGGTGGCCGCAGTGCTCGCCCTCAGCCTCAACATCCTAATCGGCTACGGCGGCATGACCTCGCTGGGCCACGCGGTCTATCTCGGCGTCCCCGCCTACGCCTATGCCTGGCTGACCGGCGCCGGGTTCGGCGCGGGGACGGCAACGGTGGCGGCGCTGGCCATCGGCACGGCGCTCGCGGCGGTGTTCGGAGTGCTAGCGCTGCGGGCGTCCGGGCTGGGGTTCCTGATGATTACCCTGGCGTTGGGACAGATCGCCTGGGGCCTGTCCTATCGCTGGGTGGCGCTCACCGGCGGGGACAACGGCCTGCGCGCCGCGCGTCCAGCCATCCCAGGCTTGGACACTGCCGACCCCCTGGTGTTCTACTACGTGCTGGCCACGGCCTTCGCGGGCGTGCTGCTGTGCCTGTGGCAGCTTTCGGCCTCGCCCTTCGCCGCCTGCCTGCGCGGCACCCGCGACCAGCCGCGGCGCATGGGCATGCTGGGCCACAATGTCTGGCTCATCCGCTTCGCCGCCTTCGTGCTCGCGGGCTTCTGGGGGTCGGTCGCCGGCGTCCTGTATGTCTGGGACTACGGCTTCATCAGCCCGCAGACCCTGTCCCTGCAGCAATCGGCGGAGGCGCTGCTGATGGTCGTGCTCGGCGGCGCCGGGACGCTCGCCGGGCCGGTCGCCGGCGCAGTCGTCATCACCGTCGTGAAGACGGTCGTCAGCTCCTACGTGGACCGCTGGTCCTCCCTGCTCGGCCTGATCTTCATCGTCGTTGTCATCCTGCTGCCGCAGGGCCTGGTCCCCGGTCTGCAGGCCCTCCGCCGCCCGGCCCGCCAGCCATGACCGTCCCGGCACTACAGGTGCAGGGCCTGCGCAAGCGCTTCGGCGGCGTGACCGCCACCCGCGACGTGTCGCTGACCGTCATGCCCGGCGAGCGCCGCCTGCTGATCGGCCCGAACGGAGCCGGCAAGACCACCCTGTTCAACCTGATCACCGGCGACCTGCGCGCCGACGGCGGCTCGGTCCGGCTGTTCGGGCAGGAGCTGCTAGGCCTCCCCGTCCGCGGCCGCGTGCGCCAGGGCCTCGGCCGCACCTATCAGGTCCTCACCCTATTCCCCCAGGAAACCCTGGCCCACAACGTCGCCCTGGCGCTGATCGGCACCGGCAGCACCGGTTGGCTGCCCTGGGGCGCCTTCGCCCACCGCCGGGCGCTGCACGACGCAGCCGAGGCCGCGCTGGCCCAGGTAGGCCTGGCCGGCCTAGCCAACCGTATCGTCGCCGAAACCGCCTACGGCGAGCGCCGCCGCCTCGAATTGGCGATGGCCCTGGCCCAGCGCCCCCGCGTCCTGCTGCTGGACGAGCCTCTGGCCGGCCTGTCCGCGCCGGAGCGGGACACCGTCGCCGCCGTGCTCGACACCCTGCCCCGCGACATCGCTATCGTGCTGATCGAGCACGACATGGACATGGCCCTCGCCTTCGCCGAACGCATCACCCTGCTGAACTTCGGCAACGTCGTCCTGGAGGGCACCCGCGCCGAGGTGATCGCCGACCCCCGCACCCGCGAAGTTTACCTCGGTGAGTGACGCCCTGGTCCTCGACGGCGTGGACTCCTTCTACGGCGACAGCCACGTCCTGCACGGCGTCGGCTTCACCTTGCGTGAGGGCGCCCTGCTCGCGCTGCTCGGCCGCAACGGCGCCGGCAAGACCACCTGCCTGCACACCGTCATGGGCTTCATGCGCGCGCGCCGCGGCAGCATCACCCTGTTCGGTGAGGCCGTCGAGGCCCTGTCGCCCGAGTCCGTGTCCCGGCGCGGCCTCGCCCTCGTCCCGCAGGGCCGCCGCGTCTTCCCCTCCCTCACCGTGCGCGAGAACCTGCTTGTCGCCCGCCAATCCCGCCGCGGCGGCGCCTGGACGCTGGACCGGGTGTTCGACGCCTTCCCCCGCCTGCAGGAGCGCCGTGCCCAGGCCGCCAGCTCGCTCTCCGGCGGCGAGCAGCAGATGATGGTCATCGGCCGCGCCCTGATGGGCAACCCCCGCGTCCTGCTGCTGGACGAGCCGTCCGAGGGCCTGGCCCCGCAGATGGTCGCCGAGATCGGCCGCATCATTGCCGCGCTGAAAGCGGAGCGGCTGTCCATCGTCCTGGTCGAGCAGAACGTGCGCCTAGCCCTCTCGCTGGCCGACGACGTGGCAGTGCTGAACACCGGACGGGTCGCGCTGCAGGGCGCCCCGGACGTGCTGCGGGCCGAGGGTGCGATTGACCGCCACCTCGGCGTATTCTGATCCGACACAAAGGAAACCATCATGGCGGACGAGACCAACCACTACGGCGCCACCGCGGCGCGCGCGCACGGCCGCCCCGGACGGGAGCTGCGCCCGGCCAGCATGACGATAGACATGCACTCCCACGTCATGGTGCCGGAGGCCGCGGCCCTGGTCGCGCCGCACGTGGACCTGTCCACCGTGCCGCTGGCCCACTTCGCCACGCCGAACACCCAGGCGCTGAACCGCAAGCAGGACGCCGACCGCCGGCCCAACATGGTGGACATTTCGGTGCGCCTGGCCGACATGGACGCGGCCGGCATTGACCTGCAGGTTATCATGCCGCCGCCGGGCCAGTGCACCTACACGGTCCCCGCCGACCTTGCCGCTCGCGCCGCGCGCATTATCAACGACGGCATGGCCGCCTTCGTCGCGCAAAAGCCCGAGCGATTTGCCGCCCTGGGCACCGTGCCCATGCAGGACCCGGCGGAATCCGTCACCGAGCTGGGCCGCTGCATGGGCGAGTTGGGCCTGAAGGGCGTGCAGATCCTCACCAACGTCGCCGGCAAGGAGCTGTCCGACCTGACCTTCGCCCCGTTCTGGGCACGCGCGGAGGAGCTTGGGGCGGTCGTGCTGATCCACCCCAACGGCTTCACCGAGGCGGAACGCATGACCCGGTTCTACTTCAACAACGTCGTCGGCAACCCGTTGGAAACGACGCTCGCGCTGCACTACCTGATCTTCGACGGCGTGCTGGAGCGGCACCCGGCCTTGAAGCTGGTCGCGGTGCACGGCGGCGGCTACCTCGCCAGCTACTCCGGTCGGATTGACCACGCTTGGGGGGCGCGGACCGACGCCCGCGGCAGCCTGCCGCAGCCGCCGACGACATATCTGAAGCGGGTGTTCTTCGATTCCGTGGTGTTCACCCCGCACCAGCTTCGCAACCTGGTGGACATGTTCGGCGCCGGGCAGATCGTGATGGGAACGGACTATCCCTTTGACATGGCGGAAAGCGACCCGGTGGGGCACCTGGCGTCGGCCGGACTGGATGAGGCAACGTTTGCAGCCATTGCGGGGGGCAATTCGCGGGAGTTGTTTGGTATCTGACGGCGGGAGGGCCGGTCCGGGAGTCATGATCTGAAACCAGAGGTGGACCCCGAAGCGGTGTTCGCGTCCAGTGCAGGCACGGAACCGCGCCAGTCCGGGCAGCACCTATGAACTGTCGGTGCCCCGTTGGTGATATAGTCCCGGAAACCTGCCGCCTTAGCTTCCCGCGTTGCCTCGGCCAGCATCCCTGTTGACACGTCAATGCCGACAACCCCACCAGCAGGCCCGGCCTGCCGTGCCGCCGGTGGGGCCAGGAGGTCCGCTCCCGTTGCTATATCCAGGACCTGGCCCGGCCGAGCGTGCGGCCCCGGAACTATGCCGGGGGCGCGGCGTCCGGCATCGTGGTAGCCTGAGCCAACCCTCTGTCCGCCGCCGGCGCTGTTCACCATGCGCCCGCAGCGTTGGCCGTATGGGTCTGGCTGGGCCGGGGCAAGGCGGGGCTGGCAGATGCAGACGATCACCGTTGAAGCGAACGGCTTGCAGTTCGAGGTGCTGGATGAGGGCGCCGGCGACCGCCTGGCCCTATGCCTGCACGGCTTCCCAGAGCACGCGGTGTCCTGGCGGCACCAAATGCCGGTGCTGGCCGCGATGGGCTACCGCGTATGGGCGGTGAACCAGCGCGGCTACGGCCGCACCACTCGACCCTTGCGGATCGGCGACTACGCCATCCCGCATCTCATGGCCGACGTAGCGGCGCTGATGGACGCATCAGGCGCACGCAGCACCCTGCTGATCGGCCACGACTGGGGGGCGATGGTCGCGTGGTGCTTCGCCGCCGGGCAGGTGCGCCCGCTGGAGCGGCTGGTCATCATGAACGTGCCGCACCCGCTTTGCTTCCGCGCAGCGCTGCGCCATCCCCGGCAGATGCTGCGCTCCTGGTATACCGCCTTCTTCCAGGTGCCGGTCCTGCCGGACCGGCTGCTTGCGGCGGGCAATGGCGCCGCGGTGCGCCGGATGTTCGCCGGCCTAGCGCTGCCGCCGGAGATGATGGCGACCTACACCCGGCAGATTGCCGAGCCAGGGGCCGCAACGGCGATGCTGAACTGGTATCGCGCCGCTCGCCGGCCCGGCCCGGGGATGCCGGACCTGACCCAGGTGATCGAGACGCCCACGATGGTCGTCTGGGGCGAGGACGACGTGGCGCTGGACCTAATCTGCCTGGAAGGCACCGAACGCTACGTGCGCGACCTGGCGATCCACCGCCTGCCCGGCGTTTCGCACTGGGTTCAGCAGGACGCGCCGGATGCGGTGAACCGGCTGCTGCAGGGGTTCCTCGCCGGCAATGCCGTAAGCAGCGGCGCCGATCAGCCTTAGCCAGTTACCCGGCCATCAGGAAGCGGGCCGCCGCGTCCAGGGACTGGCGACCCTCGGGGATGAACTTGGCCATGATCTGCCAGACATGGGGCACAACCGGCCAAACCTTGAGGTCAACCACGACCCCAGCCGCCCGGGCGCGCTCCGCCAGGCGCGTGCTGTCGTCCCGCAGCACCTCGTCCGCGCCGACATGGATCAGCAGGGGCGGCAACCCCGCCAGATCGCCATAAAACGGCGAGATCAGCGGGTCGCGCCGGTCCGCGCCGCCAACATAGGCATCGGCGCCCGACGCAATCCCATCGCCGACGAACATCGCGTCCCGCCTGGTATTAAGGCGGATGGACTCCCCGGTCGCCGCCAGGTCCGTCCAGGGGGAAAACAGCGCCGCCCGGACCGGCAACGGCACCCCAAGCTCGCGCAGCCGCAGCATCAGCGCCAAGGCCAAGCCGCCGCCGGCGCTGTCCCCCGCCACCACCACACCCTCCGCGCCGGCATCGAGCAGTCCGCGATAAGCTGCCACGGCGTCGTCCAGCGCGGCGGGATAGGGATGTTCCGGCGCGAGGCGATAATCCGCGGCAAACAGCCGTAACCCAGCCCGCGCAAGGACCTGGGTAAGCGGACGATGCGTGCGAGAGGAGCACGCGAAGTAGCCGCCCCCATGCAGATACAGCAGCGTGCGCGGCGCGTCATGCGGACCCAGCCACTCCCCCGGCACCCCTCCCACGCTGTCGCTGCCGACCGTATCGGCCGCCCCAGCCTGCAATGCCGCCCGGGCAGCGCGCGGGTCCGGCGCCCGGCGCAGCTTGCGTTTCACCGTCGCCTTGAGCAGCAACACCATCACATGGGCCTGCCAGCTAGCCATGCGCGGCCTCGCGGCGGGTGGCGCGGCGGACCGTGCGTGCCGCCAGGCGCTGCACCAGGCGCCAGTGGCCGACCGGGAACATCCGCACCAGCGCCGCAATCTGCCGGGCATCGCTGCCGATCAGCAGCCGGCGCTGCCGTTGCTCGATGGCCCGGGCTATGGCCTCGGCCGCCTCGTCCGGCTCGGTCCGCAGCAGGAGGTTGAACATGGCCAGCGCGGCGGCCGACTCCGCCTTCGGCACCGTGTCCGCAACCCTCGCGGTGGTGGCAATGGCGGTGCGGACACCGCCGGGGTGAACGACGGTGACGCCGACCGGTGAGCCTTCCAGCTCGTTCCGGAGCGCCTCGGAGAAGCCGCGCACGGCGAACTTGCTCGCGGAATACGCCGTCTGGCCCGGCGGCGCCATGATCCCATAGATGCTCGACAGGTTCACGATCTGCGCCGCACGCTCCTGCCGCAGCAACGGCAGGAAGGCCCGCGTCATGCGGACGGTGCCCCAGAAGTTGATGCCGAACAGCCACTCGAAGTCTGCAGCCGACACCTGCTCGAACCGGCCCATCAGGGCAACGCCGGCGTTGTTGACCACCACGTTGACCCGGCCGTGCGCGGCCAGCACCGCCTCCGGCAGGGCAGCCACCGCATCGGCATCCGAAACATCCAGCACGTGCTCGGACACCACGACGCCCCGCGCACGGGCGTCTCCCGCCACGGTGGCCAAGCCCTCCGCATTGCGGTCCGCCAGCGCCAGGGCGCAGCCGCGCGCCGCCAGTATGCGCGCCAGCCCGGCCCCGATGCCGCTGGCCGCCCCTGTCACAACTGCGACGCTGCCGCGCAGATCGAGCTTACCTTGTGCCATGCTGGCCGGCCTCCCCAACGTATCCTGTCCGCTTTCCCGGACTTCATCGCCGAGTTGACGGTCCCGCCTGTAACTGGGGCAAAACCCCGGGCACGCAGTTGCAGCAGAACAAAGGTCAGAGTGGGTCGGTAACTCTACCACCTTGAATATATGCGGCTTTTTTCGTTCTTTTAGTGATATAGATTGGAATGCGGTTCGTCTTTGCCCGGGGTTTTGCCCCAGTTACTCCCGCCTTCAACAAGTCAATGAACCCGCGTGGCCCACACGGCGCTTGCCGAGGCGCGACGGCAACGCCGGGCCTGTTGCCAAATCCACACGGACGGCAATATCGGGGTCGTGGCAAGCGTGTTCACACCAATGGATGCCGAAGCTGCGCCGCAGCCTGCTGACAGCCACCCTGGAAGCGGCGAGCTTGCCCGGTAACACCAGCCTGGTCTCCGCCCTGTCAGGCAATCTTGCGCAGGCGAGCGGCGTAACGTCATCCTGAATCCCACCACCGGACGCATCCTTGGAAATCCAGATATGACCTCTGAACACTTCGACGTTTTGATCATCGGCGCCGGCCTGTCCGGCATCGGCGCCGGCTGCCATTTGGCGATGCGGTGTCCCGGCAAATCCTTCGCCTTGCTCGAAGCGCGCGATGTCATCGGCGGCACCTGGGACCTGTTCCGCTACCCCGGCGTCAGGTCGGACTCCGACATGCATACCCTGGGCTACTCGTTCCGTCCCTGGGTAGGGGCAAAGGCCATCGCGGACGGCCCGGCCATCCTGGAATATGTCCGCGATACCGCCGCAGCCTACGGCGTGGACAGCAAGATACGCTTCAGGCACGCGGTCAAGCGCATCTCCTGGTCGTCCGCCGACGCGATGTGGACAGTTGACGCCGAACAGGGAGCGGACCGCACGCCCGTGCGCTTCACCTGCGGCTTCCTGCTCTCATGCAGCGGCTACTACGATTATTCCGGCGGCTACACGCCGGACTTCCCTGGGGTGTCCGACTACCGTGGCCGCCTGGTCCATCCGCAGGAATGGCCGGACGACCTCGCCTACGCCGGCAAGCAGGTCGTGGTGATCGGCAGCGGCGCCACGGCCGTCACGCTGGTGCCCGCGCTGTCCGGCACGGCCGCCCACGTCACCATGCTGCAGCGGTCGCCGACCTACATCGTGTCCCGCCCGGCCGAGGACGCATTCGCCAACCGCATGCGCCGCCTGCTGCCGCCAAAGCTCGCCTATGGCATCACGCGCTGGCGCAACGTGCTGCTGGGGATGTTTTTCTACAACACCGCCCGGAAACAGCCGGAGAAGTTCAAGGCAGGGGTGCTGAAGGGCGTCCAGGCGCACCTGGGCAAGGACTACGACGTCGCGACGCACTTCACGCCCCGCTACAACCCATGGGACCAGCGTCTATGCTTGTCGCCTGACTCCGACTTCTTCAACGCGATACGGGACGGGTCGGCGTCGGTCGTGACGGACACCATCGAACGCTTCACGCCGGACGGCCTGCGCCTGGCGTCAGGAAAGGAGCTGCCCGCAGACGTCGTGGTGACGGCGACCGGGCTGCGCCTGGTGTTCCTGGGCGGCATCGAGATCGTGGTGGACGGCAAGCGGATCGAGCCGTCCAGCACGATGAACTACAAGGGCATGATGTTCAGCGGCATTCCGAACCTGGCTGCGGTCATCGGCTACACCAACGCCTCGTGGACCCTGAAGGCCGACCTGACGTGCGAGTATGTTTGCCGCCTCCTGCGCCACATGGACCGCCGCCGCCTGCAATCCTGCGTGCCGGTGCGGAGCGTCGAGGTGGCAGAAACGCCGTTCCTGAACCTGGACTCGGGCTATGTCCAGCGCGCGAGCGACTTGATGCCGCGGCAGGGCGCGGTGGCGCCGTGGAGGCTGCACCAGAACTATGCGCGTGACTTGGTGACGTTGCGGTATGGGCGCGTTGACGACGGCACGCTCGTGTTTACCCCTAGGACACGCGAACCTGCCCTTGCCTAAGCCTCGCGCGCAGCGGTTGCATGGCTTTGGCTGAACGACTTGCTGATACGGCATGCAGGCCGCGCTTGCGCCTGGCAATTGGCCAAGACCGAACCGATTGGACCGTGTTGAACTCCGGCCAAGGCGGCCGTTCGTCTTGGCAGCGGCGACCTGGTCCAGTCATGCCATGCGCTGGATCACACGGGTTATGCCCCGCCCTTCCCGGACCAGATAGCAGGGAGTAACCGGCAAGGCCGATATCTCCCGTAATCCGTCATCGCACGGTTGAAGCGCAGCCGCCAGGCGTTCATACGCCGGGCCGCTTTGGAATATGGCCAGAAGTCAGGCCGAGTCCATCTGCATCCCTGGCGGTGCGGGTGGGGTGTGCCCCACACCTAAAGCTTGGTGCCATCCCCACACCCGGACCTCGGACGTCACTAGAATGTCACGGCGCGGCAGCAACGTCAGTCGCCTGCTTGCAAGCACAGACTTGTTAGGTTTCCACTGGTGCAATTTACGTACAAAGTCGGATCCGTAAATGGTTTTTGGAGGTATACGGCTGTTCGCGCCTGGACTGATGGGCAAACGACGGAACTGGACCATAAAACAACCCTTATGCGCAAGAAACGACGCAGGGTTCTCAAGTATCGGGTAGGGAGAGAAACAAGACGATGGGCAACAAAGAATTCGCCGCAGCCGGCTCGGTGCTGCGGTTTGCGGGCGGTGGGCTGCTCTGCGCCGGAATAATCGCGGGCTCGGCAAACCTGGCCGCTGCGCAGGAAATCCAGCCATATGAATTCGTACCGCTGCTGGCTGGCACAAATTTGGCGATCGGCTACTACATCTACGGGCACAACACCGAGTTTAATGTCGCTGCCGGGCCGACCTTCAAGAATGCGAAGCTGGAAACAAATATCGGGGTGGGCCGCTACGTCCATTTCACCGAGATCGCCGGGCACCCCGCCGGGTTCCAGCTTATCCAGATCTTTGGCTCCTTGTCGGGTGCTAACGTTGGCGGCCGCAGCCTTGGCAGCGCGTTTGGCGCGCAGAACCTCGCCCTGTCGGCGTTCATATGGCCTTATGTGAATACCGCAACCAAGACCAACTTCAATACGACGGTCTTCCTTTATCCGCCAACCGGCACCTACGATTCCCGCGCGCCCCTCAACCTCGGCGACAACCGTTGGCGGGGTGACATCCAGCTCGGCCTCTCCCAAGGCTTCGGGGAGCATTTCGGGCTGGACGCCGAGTTCGATGCCCAGTTCTACGGCGATAACGACAACGCGTTCCCGCAGGGTTCGCGGATCACCCAGGACCCGACCTACCGGGTCCAGCTCTGGGCCAACTACCGTTGGAGCCCGGCCTTCACCACCTCGATCGGCTATGAAGGCTTCTTCGGCGGCAACCAGCGGGAAAACGGCTTCCTGACCGGGAACAAGACCGACGAGCACCGCATCCGCGCCAACGCGGCGCTATTCTTGACGCCCAAGCTCCAAACCATGGTGGAGCTGAACCACGACATCGCCTATTTCGGTGGCTTCAAGCAGGACTTCGGCGCCCAATTGCGGGTCCTCTATGCCTTCTGACCGGCGCAGCCCCAGCTTGCCGGCGAGCGCCCAGGCGCCCGTCCGCTTCCACCTGACGGAGGAACGTGCATGACCCGAATGATGCGGAGTCTTTCAGCAGCCGGTTTGCTGCTCGCGCTCGCGGCCTGCCAAGGCCCGGCCGCCCAATCCACCGCCGGTGCAGCCAACCCGGCCGAGGTCAACTTCGTAACCAATGCCTACCAGATCATCGAGTTCGACCGAAGGGAGGGCGCCCTGGCGCAGACCCAGGCCCGCAACCCGCGCGTGAAAGCCCTGGCGCAGCAGCTCACCAACGAGGCTAACGAATTTGCAACCCAGTTGGCGCCCGTCGCGGCGGATGCAGGCATCAGGCAACCGGCGGAGCTTCGCAACGACTTGCGCGTCCGCCTAGGCCACATGCAGCTGCAGCAGGGCCTGGACTTCGATCGTACTTATCTGAGTGACCAGATTGCGAGCCACGAGGAAGAGGTGATGATGCAGGATTCCATGCGCTCCGCCACTGTCAGGCCAGCCTTCGCAGACCTGATCCAGAAGGGCCAGGCCATCATACGGCGTAACCTCGACACGTTGCGCGGCCTGCAAGCTGAGATGGGTACAGGCCGTCGCTAGCACCGCGTGCGCCGTGCGGGTCAGGCACAGTGAGCCTGGAGCCAATCCGGTTCGGCGGTTACGGTGAGTTTGGAAGCAAGGCGACCTGCCGTCCGGTGATCCCTTGGTTCGGTTTGCGCTAGCTGTGGTTCAGGGCGACCGCTTTCGACGGGGCAGCATGGCGTGATGCGGACCCACCCCATGCTGCCGACACCCGTATCCACGGAACGTGTCGTGACGCGAAGGCCAACTGGCTGAGAGCCGTCCTGGCACATCCGGGATTGCCGCGCTGCGATCGTAGCGTCGGCTGACGGCAACTGGTCTGGCCCTGTGGCATGGGAATCGGACCCGCGCATTGTATCAACATCGAAGCTGAGGCGCCTGAAATGAACAAGCTGATCCTGATAGCACCAATGCTGATGCTGGTGGCGAATTTGGTGTCCAGCTACGCCGCAGCCTGAAGCGTGGCGAAGCGCGAGCAGCGCGTCTTTGCAACCGGAGTGCCGGCATACCACTCCGCGATCCGGACCAGGTTGATCGCTGC
>JAABUQ010003982.1_pt1 | contig 26025 bp, 18 predicted proteins | sample 5560001 | NCBI WGS metagenome assembly JAABUQ01 (sample SAMN10711888, study PRJNA513371) | rock metagenome | isolation source: Antarctica rocks | place: Antarctica: Victoria Land, Finger Mt nord | collected 2015-12-18 | reverse complement strand
TCAAGAGCCTCCACAGCTACCTCCTTCTTACCCGGACCCAGCCGCGCTGGAAAGAATCACCAAATGTACGGAAGAACGAGCTTCACCAAATGTGCGGAAGAACCCAAATAGCAATCAAAGCTACAGGCAGAGGTCGTCGGAGGGAGAGAGGACGCCCTTGTCGTAGTCGGAGAGGATGACGGCGTTGACCTTGGGGATGAGGCCGGTGACGCACTCGCGGAGGCGCGATGCGTCTTCGGCGGAGGGGAGGTCGTGGCTTTCGATGTCGAGGCGAATGAGCTGCTGGTTACGGCCGACGATGCGGGTCTTGGAGATGGTAGGCAGGGCGGTGAAGACGACGCTTAGGGTGTCGACGGAGGCGCGATCGAGGATAGCGGACAATGCGGCCTGCTCGGCATCTGCACCCCAGAACCCGGCGAGAAAGGCCTTGCAGCCGAGACCGGCGAGGTTCATGGCTACGTTTGCAGCGCCGCCACCCCGCTCGTACCGGTGGACGTGGCGGAGCACGGGGACGGGCGCCTCGGGCGAGATGCGGTCGACCTCGCCGTTGATGTAGCGGTCGAGCATAATGTCGCCGACGACGAGCACGCGAAAATCGCGGAATCCGCCTTCAAGCAGGTTGAGAATTGCGTGGAGGTCCACAAGCATAGGTCGTGAAATAGACTCCTCACTATCATCGCATCCCCTCGGGCAACAATGGGAGGATTTAGAGTGACGCTGCCGGGGACGCGGCTGCGAGACGACTCCATACCTGAGCTTTGTCCTGACCTCGACTTCGAGGTTCGCGAACATCTTCCTGTTTTCTACGGAGAAGGTTCGAGCGTCTTCGCTTGATGGGGTACGGCAACGATTCGGTTCACAAATCGGCCACTTAGTCATGTGTCTGGCTCAGACACCCTCCAGCAGCCTTGGGGCTGAGATTCGGCAGAACGGGGTAAACCCCACTCAGTTTCTACAGCAACGGCTCCCAAAAGCCGATACGCAGTGAGCACTCTACTCCTCTAAATCTTGCAACAGCGTCAACAGAAAGTCCCGGTTATCTGCCGACACATACCGCATAGTTCCACCCATTCGGCTGAAGCTCTTGCAAAATCGAAGGTAATAAGCTGAACTATTTGCAGGAGGCTCACCATCTTTTTGCCAGTCCCACGTGCTTTCGGCTAAGTCCACAACTACCATGTGGTGTTTCGTGATCTTACGACCTTGCTGAAGCTCGACATTCTGCGCCATCGAGAAGGACTTCTCGAAGATCATCGGCGACATGACCGCTGAACCGACTGAGAGATACACGCCTCCCTCTAATTGCGAAACCTGCTCAGCGTAAGTCAGAAAGTCCCGCAGCGCCGTCCGCCCAATTGCCGCCCCATCATTCGCCGGATGCGTATAAATAATGTCGTGCCCAAACATCGGATGCGCCGTAAAGGGAATATTCAGCCGAAATGCAGCAGCCTGCGCGCTATACCGCTTGTACGGATGAGGAATCGAAAGAAAGCCGGGCCGTAAGTCAGCCCTCTGAAGCGCAGCCAGCAGATCGAGAGCTGCTGCTGCGCGCCTTGGCTCCTCCTCCGCCTTATCACGCACCAGTGCCATCAGATCCTCGGCAGACGGAATGTCCAACCCCTCGCGCTCGATCATTTTGCCGACCGCCTCGCCGTAGCCGCTTCCTTCAAATGCTCCTACGATCAGTGCCAAATTGAGAAAGAAGCCGGTCTCTTCCCATATTCCGAACTGTCCCACCTCGACATTCGCCCGCACATCCTCGCTGCTTGCTCCCTGGAACGCAAACTCCCAGTCATGAATGATTCCCGCACCATTGGTCGCCAGCAGGGTCACCCATCCTTGCTCCATAAGTCTTGTCAGCACCGGTGCCAGGCCGTTCTTGATCGCGTGCGCTCCAAGGGCCAACATCACCGGACGGCCCGCAGCCCTGGCAGCGCGAACCTTTACAGCGCACTCGCGGAGAACTTCAGCCGTAGCTGGAGACACCGGGCGGGGCGCGGACTCAGGCGAAACCGCATCCCGTTCGATCACAACCCTGTTCTTACGATGGCTGAGAGGGATGATTTTCAGTCGGGAACGGTCAAACCTGCTATGCGGCATGAGAATCTCCTGAGTGCTAAAAGCACTGACATCTAGCTCACTTCGGGTTGCAGGTGGAGTTTGGCTTCCATGGCTTCGAGGCTGACGCCGCGGGTCTCAGGATAGAACCCTAAGACGACGAAGAATTGGAGAGCCGTCATCGAGGCGAAGAAGTAGAAGGGCGTGGCGGACCCCCAGCGGGTGGCCAAGATGGGGAAGAGGAAGGAGACGACGGCGTTCATGAACCAGTGGGAGAAGCTGCCGATACTCTGGCCCTTGGCGCGGACGCGGTTGGGGAAGATTTCGCTGATGTAGACCCAGATGACGGCTCCCTGGGAGAAGGTGAAGAAGGCGATAAAGCCCATGAGGAGCCAGAGAAGGGCACCGCGGCCACGGTTGAGCTGGAAGCTGATGCCGACTCCGGCGAGGCAGATGGTCGTGCCGACCGAGCCGATGAGGAGCAGGGGGCGGCGGCCGATCTTGTCGATGACGAGCATGGCCAGGGTGACGGCGGTGAGGTTGACGAGACCGATGAGGATAGCCTGCTCGTCGCTAGAGACCTGGGTGAAGCCGGCGCGTTCGAAGATGCTGTTGAGGTAGTAGAGGATGGCGTTAATGCCGGAGAGCTGGTTGAACATGCCTATAGAGATGGCGAGGAAGATGGGAAGGCGGTAGCGCCATTGGAAGACGCGGTCGGCGGTGGAGCCCTGCTCCTGATTGAGAGACTGTGCGATTTGGGCGCGTTCGCGTTCGGGGGCCGCGTCTCCGTTGCGACAAAGGACGTCGAGGGCTTCGGAGTCTCGGCCCTTGGCGACGAGCCAGCGCGGGCTTTCGGGGATGAAGAAGAGTGAGAGGAAGAAGGCCAGTGCGGGAAGGGCGGCAACGCCGAGCTTCCATCGCCACTCATGCGGTCCGGGAGCGAGCTGGCCGACGAAGTAGTTGGAGATGTAGGCGAGCATGATGCCGAAGACGACGTTGAACTGGAAGGCGCCGACGAGGCGGCCGCGGAGGCGGGGCGGAGAGATTTCGGCGATGTAGGTGGGGCTGATGACGGAGGAGGCCCCGATGGCGAGACCGCTGAGGGTGCGGAAGGCGAGCAGGGCGTCCCAGCTCCAGGCGAAGGCGCAGCCGAGAGCGGAGAGGAAGTAGATAAGGCCGACGAAGCGGAGGCAGGTTCGCCGGCCGAAGCGATCGCTAAGGCTGCCGGCGATAGCGGCTCCGACGACGGTTCCCCAGAGGGCGCTCGAGACGGTGATACCGAGAGTGAAAGCGGTGAGTCCGTAGACGGCGGTGAGGGCGGTGGTGGTTCCGGCGATGACGGCGGTATCGAAACCGAAGAGCAGACCGCCGGCGGAGGCGATGACGGCTATGGAGAGGAGGTGCTTGTTAAGGGTCGTAGGGGCAAGTGCTGGCGGGGTCTGAGTCACGCTTTGCCTCTCCACATGGATTTGAGCTCGTAGATGTCGAGGTGGTTGAGGGTGGCGCCGGCGCCTCCTAGGCGGAGGGCGAGCCCGGTCTGGCTGGTGGAGGCGGGCAACTCGCGGACGATGTAACGGCGGCCGCCATCGACGAAGATCTCGACGACTGCCTTGTCGATCAAGAGCTGGACGGAGCCGTGGCCCTGGGGGAGGTCTACGGGGTGGAGGGTGACGAGATCGGTGCCCTGGTACTGGAGGGTGAGCGCGCCGTCGGGCGGGAGCGTGACGTCCATTCTGACGTCGAGCGGGCCGGGGACGACCGATCGAAGTTTTTGGTCGACGTCGGTGGCGGTGAGTGCGGTCCAGGTGTGCTGTTTGGCGTGGAGGAGATCGATCTCGCGGATGGGTTTGGCGATCATGCGGAGGCCGTCGGGGGTGGTAATGAGCCGGAACTCGGTGGGAAAGAGCATCATCTGGGTGAAGGGCATGTCGTGCTCCCAGATGCGTCCCCAGGCCATCTGGATCCGGCGGGCATCGGGCATCTCGGCGAAGGATTGCGCGGCGTAGAGGAGGTCTTCTCCCTTGGCGTTCTTGCCTTCGCCATAGCGGAGCTCGGTGGATTCAGGGGTAAAGGTCATGCCATCGAAGGCGCCGATGAAGTAAGCCGAGGAGCCGCCGTGGATGACCCACCTGGTGTGGTTCGTGTCGCCGTCGAGGGGAAGCTCGAAGAGGTCGGGGCACTCGAAGAGGCCTTTGAGGTGGCTCTTACGGGTCCAGTGTTTCAGATCGTTCGAGTTGAAGATGGACAGGCCGTCTTTTTCAAAGAGGACCATGACCCAGTGCTGGGTGGGGGCGTACCAGAAGACGTGCGGATCGCGCGTCTGGTCGGTGCCGACCTCGGCGTTGGTGTCGATGATGGGGTTGCCTTCAAAGCGGGTGAAGGTGGCGCCGTTGTCGGTGCTGTAGGCGAGGCACTGCACCTCTTTTTTGGTGGCACGGTCGAAGGCGGTGTAGACGAGGACGAGCGCATCTTTGCCGAAGCCGGCGTCGTTGCGATGGTCGATGAGGGAGGAGCCGGACCAGGGTGAGCCCAGGCGGTCGAGCATGAGGGCGGGCGAGAGCTCGGTCCAGTGGATAAGGTCTTTGCTGGTGGCGTGGCCCCAGTACATGAAGCCTGTATCCCAGAGGACGCCGAAGGGGAAGGCCTGCCAGAAGAGGTGATATTGGCCGTTATAAAAGATGGGCCCGTTGACGTCGTTGCTCCAGCCGCGTTTGACGGTGAAGTGGAACTGCGGGCGATTAGCCTCTTTGTACATTGTGGCGGCGTCATGTATTTTCGCGGCCTGGTAGATGCGATCGAGGGCGGGCTGGGTGGCGGGGCCGGAGAGGGTGATGGTCTTGCCCTTGAACTCGCTTATGTCGAGGTAGATCCAGTAGTCGACGGTGTCGTCAGCAAGCTGCAGGGGGAAGGTGCGTTTGACGGCGCCATTTTCGTTGATGGTGAAGATGCGGAGCTTGGTTTGGCGGCCGATGGGAATATTGAGGTATTGCTGAGTAACGTGGAGTTCCTTGCTTTGCGCGAGCAGCAGAGGGGACGCGAGGAAAAGAACGGCCATGAGCGAGAGGCTGAGGGCGAGCGGCGCCAGACGATGGGGGCTGGAGGGGGCTGGAGCGTGGGTCTGGGGACGGCCGGTCGGGGTGCGGCGGCCTGCGGTGGGGTTTGGCGAAGGCGAGTGCATGGTTGACCTCGAAGTGGGCGATTGAGCGTGGCCGGAGGTTAGCCTACAGTCTCTCCGGCGTGATGCGGGGTGCGGTGGGTTCGATCGGAAGACGCGGGGCGCACGGGCTCAGGCCTCCGGCGGAAAGAACTTTAAGGCTTCGAGGAGATCGTTTCCGGTGTTTCTTAGCCGGTGAGGGACGCGCGCCTGAGACTCGGTGATGAAGAATTCGTCGCCGGCTCGGACCGGCTTGCCGTTGAGCTCTCCTTCCCCCTGCCAGATGAGCATGGCGTAGGGCTGCTGCTCGAGCATCTCGAAGGTGCCGGTGACGCGAACGCGCTTGCCGCTGAACTTCTGCGTGATGGTGGGTGGAAAGATCCATGCTTCTTCGCCCTCGCCACGCTGCTGCCGGTCGGAGACGGGCTGGGGGACGAGGCGGTACTTTTCAAGGATGTGCGGGTCTTCGGAGGCCTCCCAGTCGATGAAGTCGAGGGCCTCTTCCATGGTGGAGAAGCCGGGATGCGTCGCCTCGGGCTCCAGCCGTTTGCCGTTGGAGTACCACTCAAGGTGAGTGTAGACATCGGAGGGCTGCTGGAGTTCGAGAGTAAGCGCGGTGCCGGGCCGGTGGGGTACGCCGGCGGGCACGTGGAAGCCCTCTTCGTACGCCTGGGAGAAGGCGGGCGAGAGATCGAGGAGGTCGTCGTCGCCGCGTTTAATGGCGCGGCTGAGCTCCTCTTTGGTGACGCCCGGACGCAGGCCTACGTGGGTGTAGGGCATGCGACCCTTGGGCGCACGAAGGAAGTAGTACGCCTCTTCCTTGCCTCGGGTGTTCGGAGCGAAGTGTTCGGGATATCTCTGGACGTCCTGATCGCGCGAGTGGAAGTGAAAGACGATCGGGTCGAGGGGATCGAAGATCTTGCTCAGCAGGGGGAAGTCGGGCGCGTAGCGGGCAGCCATGGCAGGGCCAAGAATGTGATCGCCGCGGAGCGAGAGGGCGTCGCGAAGTGAGATGTTGCTGCCGGGGAGGTCGAGAAAGCTGAGGCCTTCGCCGGGAAGGGGATCGGGGTTGTAGGCGGTGACGGTGGACGCAATCCAGCGCTCCGGCGACCAGGGTCCGTTCTCATTCGGGACGGGAACTGCGCCATGTGCTTTCGCCAGGAGCCTGCCGCCGTCACGGTAGTAGCGACGGACGTAGTTTGGGCGCAGCGGGAGGATCCCGCCGGTCTGGTCGAGGAAGCTGTCCAGCTTCGGCCCGAGATTCTTTGTGTCTGCTGCTGCTGCAACTGCCGTCTCTTCCATGTGCGTCCTTTGCTGCGAAGCTGGTGTTTGGAGGTTCTCTCGAGGGGTGTTCGGTCAGCCTTCCCCTCGCTCGAGTTGCTGTTCGACGAGTTCACAGAGGGTGTGGAGGAGGAACTTGTGGGCCTCCTGGATGCGGGCGGTGACCTCGCTCGAGACGAGGAACTCGATGGAAGCGAGCCCGGCGCATACGCCGCCTTTGCGGCCAAGAAAGGCGACGGTGTGGATGTGCCGGTCGTTGGCGGCGACGAGGGCGCGGCGAACGTTTTCGCTGTTGCCACTGGTGCTGAAGGCCGTGAGCACGTCTCCGGGCTGGCCGAAGGCGTAGATCTGGCGGGCAAAGATGTCGTTGAACTCGTAGTCATTGCCGATGGCGGTGAGGTCGCCGCCATGCACGGCGAGAGACAGGGCGGGGTAGGGACGGCGATCGCGGTTGTAGCGGCAGACGAACTCGGTGGTGAGGTGGGAGGCGTCGGCGGCGCTGCCACCGTTGCCGCAGGCGATGAGCTTGTGGCCGGAGAGCAGGGCTGAGGAAAGGATGTCAGCGGCGGCGGTAATCTGCCGTTCGAGCGAGGCGAGGTGCTGGAGGGTGGCGACGGCCTCGCCGATGTTGTGCTGGAGGAAGCTGATTTCGGAGGGGGTGCTCATCGCTGTGCTCACAGGGAGCCCTCCGCTAGATGCATGGCCTGGAGGAGTGACGGGAGCTGGCTGTAATCGGGAATGACGAGGTTGGCTCCGGCGCGGATGAGGCGAGCTCGTTTGGCGAGATTGAGGCCGAAGCGCCGGACCTCGTCGCTGGCGATGCCGATGGAAAAGCCGCCGCGCTTCTGGGTTTCGCGGATTTCGACGGGACCGTCGCCGAAGGTAGCGAAGTGTGTGCCGCCGAGGTCGTGGTCGCGGATGATATTGTCGAGGACGATCTTTTTGGCTTCGACGTCGATTTTGCCGACGGCGCCGAAGATACGGCCTTCGAAGAGGTGCGCGTAGCCCATGAGTTCGGCTTCGAAGAGGACGTCTGCCTGATCGGTGCCGCTAGCGAGATAAAGTTTAATGCCGCGGGAATGGAGCTCTTCGAGGAGGCGAGCGGCATTTTTAATCTGGAAGTCGAGTGGGCTGAGTTCGCCTGACTGAAGTTTGCTGACGCGCTTGCGGACAAGCAGAAGAAGCTGTTCGTTGTAGATCTGCTTGTAGCCGTGTTCGTCGAGGATCTGGTTCTCGGGAACGAAACCGGATTGACGGACGAGGTCTATGAGGCTTTTCATCTGCACCAGAGTCTGGACGCCGGTGGTGCGGTCGATCAGGGCATGGACTTCTTTGGAGACGCGGTGGAGAAGAGCGGGGTCGGCGGCTTCGTAGCGGGGACCGAGTACGGCTTCGACCATCATCGGTTCCATGATCGTCTCCCAGCCTTCGCGCAGCGTGGAGAGGGTGCCATCGTGGTCGAAGATGCAGTGCTGAATGTCGAGGTGTGCGGGGAGGGCACCGACCTGTTCGATCTCGGTGCCGGAGAGATACCGGGCGCGCTGGGGCGTTTGGGCGAGTTCGGGCTCGAAGTTGTAGTCGGGGAGGCCGAGCGCGAAGATTTCAGCGGGGGTGGCAGTGCCGGTGGTCTGCAGTTTGCGGACTGTGACGGCGGCTGCGAGGTTGGCAAGGTGGGCCACGGATTCGGGCTCCTGGCCGCTCGCAAGTCCGGCGCTGATCGCGGCGATGACGGTGTCGCCGGCGCCGACGGTGTCCGTCTTCTCGCCGATGAGGATGCCGGGTATCTCGTGGACGAGGCCGGCCTCGGCGACCAGGATGCCGTGCTCGCCGCGGGTGAGAAAGGCGGCTTTGCCGGTTCGGACGGAGATCTTGCAGGCGATCTCGCGAGCTCTTTCGATGGGGAAGTCCTCGCCGGGGTCCTTGAGGAAATCGGCGGCTTCTTTCATGTTGAGCTTGAGGACAGCTCCCTTGTAGAGGTCGGGGTGATGGCGGGCGTCGACAACGAAGGTGGTGTCGGGATGGCGACCAATGACCTCGTTGATCTGCTCGATGACGGTGGGGTTGCTGAGGCCGGTGGGGATCTGCTGGTTTAGGACGATGACGTCGTTTTTGGAAGCGGCGGTCTCGAGCGCGCGCATGAGCAAGCGAACGGCAGTCTCGCTGAGGGAGTTGAAGGCGCCGAAGTCGATGCGGCTCTCTTCCTGGTGGCCGCGGTGCGGTTTGGTGTAGGCCATCGTCTGCCAGCGATCATCGAGGATCATGCTGTCCTGGACGTCGGCCCCGCGCTCGCGGAGCAGGCGGAGGAGCTCTCCGCCAAAGGGGTCCGGACCGAAGACGCCGATAGCCTGGACTTGGCCGACCCCGAGGTCGATGAGATTGGCCACGACGTTGCCTGCTCCGCCAAGGCTGTATCTCTGGCTGCGGACGCGGCGCACAGGCAGACCGGTTTCAACGGAGAATTCGGTGTTTTCGGTATCAAGGATCCAGTAGGCGTCGAGGCAGAAGTCACCGAGGACGCCAGCGCGAAGCTTCGGGAAGGAGGAGATGGCGTGTTCGAGCCAGGAAGGCTCAGTGAGGACAGGTGGCATCGCAGGGTTCCGGGGAACAAGCTGTAATAGCAAGGACCCGAGGAGGCGCCCCTTGTGCAGGTACGATTTGGCAAGACGGAGGTAATGTTGTCAAGCTTGACGGAAAGATAGTTGTAATAACAGCAACACTTGAGAGGGAAGGGAGAGAAGCGGAGGTGTGATGGTCTCAAGAGCAAGGAGCGGAGCGGCGGCAGGAGTTCAGGGCGGATTGGACGGAAGCTCGGGATGCATGTCGGCGTTGGGGGTAGCGGTGTCGGAGTGGGAGCCGAGGAGTTTGGAGGCTGCGGCGTACTCTCGGGTGGAGTCAGAGGGTTGGCCGAGGTGGCGATAGATGCGGCCGAGAAAGAAGTGGGGCTGCTCTGCGGTGGGGGCGAGGGCGGCAGCCTGCTGAAGGGGAGCGACGGCCTCCCCGTGGCGGCCGAGGGCTTCGAGGGCTAGGCCGAGCTGCTGGTGCGCGAATGGGTTGCGCGGCCCAAAGCGAACGGCGTGTTCGAGGGCGTCGAGCGCCTCGGCGGGTTTCCCTTCGCGGAGGAGAAGGCTGCCAAGGTCGAGGTAGGGCTGCGGGTCGGGTTGGGCGAGGAAGGACTGCCAGCCGATGGCGGTCTGGTAGGCGCTGATGGCACCGGCTGTGCGGCCGAGTCTTTCGAAGGCGAGGCCTAGGTTGTACTCGGCACGGACATCGCGGGGACGGAGTTCGAGCGCGCGGCAGAAGGCGTGGGCGGCGTCGGCGTTGTGATCCTGGTTGTACTCGGTGCGGCCGAGAAGGTACCAGAGGGCAGGGTCCGCGGGGTAGTGAGCTGTGGCGAAGAGCAGGGAGCGTTCGGCGTCGGGGAGATCTTTGAGCAGGATGTAATCGGAGGTGACAGAGAGGAGCTCGTCGGAGGTTGGGGTGCGAAGCCGGGCGCCGGCGTTGTACTCGGCGAGGGAGGCGGCAGGCCGGCGTTCGCGGAAGAGGACGTAGCCGAGGAGGAAGTGGGCTTCGGTGGCGGATGGGTCGAGTGCAATGACCTCGCGAAGGTCGCGCTCGGCTGCAGGTAGCTGCGCGAGGCTGAGATGCTGGCGGGCTTCGGCGATTTTGGCATCGGCTTTCGCGGCGATCTGCTGCGCGAAAGTGATGGAGGAGAGACCGACTGTGGAGAAAAGGGCCAGGGCGAGCCAGCTGGAGATACTTCGGTATAGCTGCAAGGCCGCTCTCCTGGCTGGGTTCGATCGGTGGATTGGCGGGTGCTGCCGGATGGACGTGCAGCAGGGAGGTGGGGATCAGGGTAGGGCGGCTTCGAGGACGGTTGGGGTGGAGTCGGTGGCGGGGCGACTGTTGCAGCCACAGGACTCGCGGACGACGAGGTGGAAGGGAAGGTAAACCTGCTGTGCAACGCGGTCGGGGTGGTGGATGCGCTTCTGCATGGCCCGGACGGCGGCCTGACCGATAGCGCGGTAGGGTTGGTGGACGGTGGTAAGGGGTACGGTGAGGAGGGTGGCGTAGCGTACGTCGTCGAAGCCGACAACACGAAGATCGCGGGGGAGGGAGACGCCCATGTTGGAGAGGGTGCGGATGAGCTTGGCGGCGGTCTGGTCGTTGGAGCAGAGGACGGCGTGGGGCATGGTGGGCGAGAGCATCTCTCGGATGAAGTCGGGGTCGGTGGACTCGCCGAACCAGGCGAGGGGCTGCGTCTGCGGGAGGCCGGCCCGATTGATGGCCTCGCGGCAGCCGGCGAGACGGAGGTCGGTGGTGGCGGGGTAGTTGGGGCGGGCGAGAAAGCGGAAGTCGCGGTTGCCGTGGGCGAGGAGGTGCTCGGTAAGGACATAGCCAGCGGCGAAGTTGTCGATGCCGACGAGGTCGTGCTGGCTGCGCTGCGGGAACTCGAGGACATCGCGGTCGAGGAGGACGATGGCGACGGAGGCTTCGGCCAGCATGGAGCAGATAGTGCGGTTGACGGCTTCCCGGTCGGGGATGGCTTCGACCGGGGCGAAAAAGACGCCGTCGACCTTGCGCTCGATGTACTGGCGACAGAGCGCGAGGACGTCTTCGCCAGTGGAGACGGAGACGACGGTGTCTCCCCAGAGGACGGTGGAGCCGAGGCTCTGGGAGAAGCGGGTGATTTCGTTGCAGATGGGGTCGAGGATCTCGGTGTTGCCGAGGCCAGGGACAAGCAGGCCGAAGGTGGCCTTGGGGGCTTTGGGAGGCGCAGCGATGGACGGTCGGAGATAACTGCCGGAGCCGGCGCGGCGCTCGATAATGCCGAGATTCTGGAGATCGCGGAGCGCGCGGGAGGCCGTGGGACGGGAGACGCCGAAGCGTTTGCCGAGCTCGGTTTCGCTGGGAAGCCGCTTGCCATGAGAGTAGTGATTGGACTCGATCTGCTGCTTGAGTGCGTCGAAGATGGATCGGTATTTTGGGACCACGTACTTTTGCTCCAGGGGATAGGCTGGCGAGGGAGTCGCCTTGTGGCTTTGAAGGGGAAATTCCTTTGCCTTTCTTCTCTTTCATACGCGGGTCGCGCGGTCCTGTAATCACAGATATCTTAACAGAACCCTTGACAAACTTCTATGCCTTTCGCGAGATTGAACGTGCCGTTTCTCTCAGGTTCCCGTGCACCCTTCATACGTGCTTGAAGAGAGTTGGTATTACAAGTCGCCTTCAAGCGGCTAAGGTTTTTGTGCCCGCGAGCTTGGTTCACCGTTCCATGCATCTTCGCAGCGGCCTGTCGGTAGCTGCGCTTCGGAGGCTTTATGAAGGTTCTGCATCTGTTTCGAGTTCTGGTTCCTAGCATTTTGTCCCGGTTCTTCAGGAGCGATGTGTGGCTATCCATCGCCGCGGCTTTGGTGTTACTCGGCTCCATTCCGTACGCGCAAGCGCAAGCGTCCAGCGGCATCAGCGGTACAGTGACGGACAACGGTGGAGCTGTCATTCCTGGCGCAAAGGTCACGATCGTGAACACGGCCACCCGACAGACGGTCAACACTGTTACCAGCTCCGCCGGCCAGTACGCCTCGACTGGTCTCCTTCCCGGACGCTACACGGTGACGGTGATCTCGCCTGGCTTCGCCAAAAGCATTAAAAACCAGGTCAACGTGGAAGTCAGCAGCCAGTCCACGCTTGACTTTGCCCTGAATGCAGGCGGAGCCGAAACGACTGTCGAGGTGAGCGCACCTCTTATCTCCCTGAACACCACGGCGCCAGAGCTTGGTACCACCATCGAACCGGAGGTCGTCAGAGCTCTTCCGGTCGCCATCGGCGCAGGTCGTGGACGTGCCATCGATACCTTGCAACTGCTGGCTCCGGGAGTGACCGGCGACAACTTCTCCCACCGGGTCAACGGCGGAGTCGATCTTGAGACCGAGATCCTCTACAACGGCATTCCCGCTCCGCAGTCAGAGACGCAAGGCTTCTCTTCGAACTTCAATCCTCCCTTCGAGCTCATCAGCGAATTCCGTGTCGAACGCTCGACCTTTTCCGCCAAATATGGACTGGCTCAGGGCGCTGTGACGTACCAAACAGCATCGGGTACAAATCACTACCACGGTGACGCCTTCTACATCACCCGCAACCAATTTTTCGACGCCCGCGGATACTTCAATAAGACGACCCCGATCGACCGCGTAAACAACTACGGCTTCACCATCGCCGGCCCGGCATCCATTCCCCACCTCTACAACGCCAAAGATCGAACCTTCTTTCATTTCTCCCTGGATTTCGCAAAGCAGAACAGCTCCAATACCGGCATCGGCACCGTCCCCACCGCACTGGAGAAGAACGGCAACTTCTCGGACTTCGTCGATGGCAATGGTGTCCTTATACCGATCTACGATCCGCTCACCGGTCAGCAATTTCAGTACCAGGGCAAGCTGAATGTGATCGATCCTGCGCGCATCAGCACCCTCTCTCGAAACTTGCTACCCTCTCTTCCGGATCCAGACCGGCCCGGCCTCAACTCCAACAAAAATTTTGCGCCGAATGCACTTCCCCTCGTCGATCACAACTTCGGCTTCTCCATCGACCACACCCTAACGCCCACCCAATCTCTGCACTACGCCCAGTGGCGCAATGCGTTTCACCAGACCGTCTTCCAGCAGAACCCGATCGTGCCGCTCAACAACCTCCTCGCAAGTGGTTCTGATATTCCGATTCTCGGGACAGTCTTTTTGCTCAACTACGTCAACGCTGTCACACCAAAGCTAGTTGCTACAGCTGGGGTCTCCTGGATCGGTGAGATCAATAACGTCGTCCCCACCAATATCGGGACCTTCGGAGGGATTACCCCAAGTCCGATCAGCAAAGTCTTCCCGAGTATCACCTTCAACGGACAAAATGCACCGACAACCTGGGGAACGGGAGTTGGAACGGCGGGAGCGGTCAACCGCAAGCTCGGCATCTCCGCCGTCAACAACTGGTTGTGGACCAGGGGCCGCAACACCTTTAACTTCGGTGGCGAGTTTCGGCGAAGCTATCAGGATGACTTCGATTGCTTCGGCTGCGGAGGCCAGTTCAACTTCAGCCAGCACACCACCGCCGATCCCACCCGGCTTGGATCGACCGGAAGCTCGTTCGCCAGCTTCCTCTTAGGCCAGGTCGACAGCGCCAATCGCGTCTTTTCCTCTGAAATGCGGCTTCGCAACCTTTCGTTCTCTCCATACGTGGAGGACGATATTAAGTTCACACCCAAGCTGACCGTCAACGTCGGCCTCCGCTGGGACATTTTGCTGCCGTTCACGGAAAATAACAACCAGATCGTCTACCTCAACCCAACCGGACTTAATCCCGCCGCAGGAAATCTCCCCGGTGTCGCCGCCAAGTTTGGAACCTGTGCGTCGCCCATCTGCTCCGGCGTGACCCGAGCCGATATCCACTTCAGAAACTTCGGTCCGCGGCTTGGCTTCGCCTATGCGCTCAATGAGAAGACCGTCGTGCAGGCGGGCTATAACTTCGCCTACCTGAATGCCGGGGCGTATGAATACGGCAGCAGTAAGGTCGCGGTCAGCTACGGCAACCTCCTGCTGGGATCATTTACACGCAACAGCACCGGCGGCGTGACACCTGGATATGGCGAGTGGGACATGAATCCCCTTCCCGCGCCGCCTCCCGTGCCCGTCGGTCCTAGTCTCGGCATCGGCAACACAATTCATGCCTTGGATCTCGTGAATGCAGGCCGGGCTCCCTATCTGCAGCAATGGAATGTCAACGTTCAGCGGCAGCTGCCCTGGAATACCTTCCTTCAGGCGGCATTTATCGGCAATCGCGCCATCCATCTCGATGGCCAACTCAACCCAATCAGTCAGCCGAACCCCTCTATTCTCAGCCTTGGCAGTACGCTCCGAGCTAACATAAACAGCCCTGAAGCAGTCGCCGCAGGCGTCAAAGCTCCCTACGCTAATTACAGCAACGACCTTGGCGGAAATGCGACCGTGGCGCACACTCTGTCACCTTTTCCGCAATACTCCAACGTTTACAACAACTTCGACGACACCAGTACTGCCAGCTACAAAGGCCTGCAGATAAGTCTTGAGAAGCGCTTCTCAAACGGACTCTCCTTCCTCACCTCCTACACCCTCTCGAGAACCTTGGCCAACGTCGATGCCGGTCTCGGATCCTTCAACGGATTACCCGAGAACAAGTACAACCAAAAGGCAGAGTTCACAGCCGCGCAATCCGACGTTCTCAATAATGCCCACGTGAGCGGCACCTACGAGCTCCCCATCGGGCCCGGCAAGCCTTTCGTGAACAACAAAGGAGTGACCGGACAACTCGTGGGCGGTCTGCAGGTCGGCTTCATCCTGACCTACCAGACCGGGACGCCCTTCGGCATCTCCGAGAACGACAACCCACTCGGTTGCGCGGGATGCTACAACCGTCCAGACGAGGTCTCGGGAGTCTCTCGCAGCAGCACCAATTACACGGGCCTCAACTTCGCTACCGGCCAGAGTAACCGCACCGTCTTCAGCACCGGCGCTTTCAAGAGTACGACCGGTACCTTCGTCCTCGGCAACTCGCTTCGCAGCTATCCCGAGCTTCGGGGGCCTGGCATCTACGACGAAGATATCAACGCCTCCAAAAAGTTCGCCCTCGGAGAACGCGTTAATTTTGAGCTGCAGATGACCTATTTCAACGTCCTTAACCGCGTACGTTTCAACGGTCCAAATACCAACATCGATGACTTCAGCAATTTCGGCAAGGTCAACTCGGGCCAGCAAAACAGCGCCCGACAAGGTCAAATCAGCGGCCGGATCACATTCTAAATAGGTCGCCCTGCATCGCATCGACACGTCACACGCTCTCATGACCTGAAAGCGACGTTCTTCTATAACGACTGACCAACCCGAGGTGTGAACCACAGGTGATCGATGAGCTTCCGACGTGCACTCGCATTCACTCTATTCAGCCTTGCTACGTTCAGTCTGGAACGCGCATCGGAGGCTCAGCGGACTGAAAAGTATCGTCCCCAGTACCATTTCACCCCAAACAATGGCTGGATCGGAGACCCAGACAGTCTGATCCATTACGACGGCTACTACCATTTGTTCTGGCCGGGGCATGCCATCTCGACGGACCTCGTGTACTGGACGGAACTCCCTTATCCCATCATCGGTGATCCGGGAGTCTACCAGGTAAACACCGGTTCAGCCGTAATCGACGACAACAACGTGAGCGGCTTGGGCGTACACAGCTTCATCAACTTTCATTCGCTCGCAACCGGCGGAGATCAACGCATAGGCATATCGTCCAGCATGGACCGTTCAAACCACTTTACTGACTTCACGCTCTACAGTGGAAATCCTGTGCTGAGCCCGAATCCCGCTCCGTCTGCAGACTTTCGCGACCCTCACGTGATTTGGGATTCAAACAGTAAGAGCTGGATCATGCTGGTTGCGTTGGGACCTCAGAAGAAGATCCAGTTCTTCCGTTCCTCGGATCTCCTCAACTGGGGGAACCCGATCAGCACGGCTGGTCCGTACGGCGATACATCGACGTTTTGGGAGACGCCGGACTTCTTTCAGTTGCCCGTGGACGGAGCCGCCTCTAACTTGAAATGGGTTATGGTGGTGGGCGTCTTCCCAAACAGGGTGCAGTACTTCATCGGCGACTTCGATGGGACGAACTTCCACAATCTATACCCCGATAAGACCCTCTACGTCGACTCCGGTCTCGATTTCTATGCCGCCCGAACTTGGCGCGAATATGACGGGCCCCAGACCACGACCCCGATCATAGGGTGGATGGGAAACTGGAACTACTCAACAAATGCTCCAAGTAAGCTGACCTATGGGGGAGAAGGTGCCTTGTCGGTCCCTCGTAACCTTAGCTTGACCACCTTCCCTGAAGGCATTCGCCTCACCCAGGCACCTTTGCCCGCATTGCAGCAGCTTAGGCAAAGCACAGTATCGGCACAGAGCGTATCCTTCTCTGGAACGCACCCGATTACAGATTTTGTCTCGTTCCAGCCAACCCAAAACTCCTACGAGCTGGATGCTACCTTTACGATCACTTCTTCTGCCAGGTTCGGTTTCAACCTGCTCGTTGATAGCACTCACAGCCACAAGCTCGGGATCCTTTACGATCCATCGAATTCCACACTCTCCGTTGATCGCACCACGGCCTCCGATGATGCCACCCTAAACAGCACAAGTACCTTCCCTGTAGTAGCTCCTGCAGTGCAGGTAGCGCAGGTAAATGGGCAGGTCGAGTTCCACATCTTCGTAGACAAATCGTCGGTTGAAATCTTTACCGGCGATGGCAGGACTGCAATGACCTACCTGACCTACCCTGGAGATAATCAGCTTGGTGTCGAGCTAGTATCAAGCTCGGGAAGCGTCACTCTTTCGAAACTTAGCGGTTGGTCCCTTAACTCTATCTGGAACGGATCACCAACAAACAAGATCCAGTCCGGAGCGATCTACCAGATAAGAGCGCGTCATGATGGAAAGGTGATGGACGCACCAGGATCGGACAACCTGGCACGGCTGCAACAATATGATTGGCTCGGCGGGGCAAATCAGAAGTGGAAAGTCAATTTGGTGGAGCCTGGATACTGGCAGAGCTTCGGCAAATGGATCCCGGCCTACTATCGTCTTACCAGTCAGGGAAACGGCAAGGTGATGGATCTGCGAGAGGGCTCAACCAGCAACGGCGGAATCGTGCAGCAGTACGACTGGATGGACAATGATAATCAGAAATGGCAGATTGAAGGCGTCGGCGGAGGGTTCTTCCAGGTAATGTCGAAAGCAACCTCAACCAACGGCGGCAATGAAGTGATTGAGGTAGACAGCCGCGCACCGGACAATGGACTTGTGAATCAAGATCCCTTGCAAACGTGGAGGTTCTACGGCTATCACCATCAGGAGTGGCAATTTATTTTGGCTCAATGAAGGCTCTTTAGCTTGGGGTCTTCGATGAGCTCCCGTCATTAGCGGACGTTGAAAGTCTGTTTTCCCAAACGATGTACTTAGAAGCATCGAACCGTGCTAGCGTCAAGGGTCCGAGTAAGAGTGTGGACGATGGGGTGCACTTCGGCTACGTATTTTCCGGGTAGTAGAAGGCGCGAGACAAGGCCGGTTGACCGGGCGAGTTACGTTGCGACGAGCGTGAGCGCACTCCTATACTGGGCTCCGATGGCGATGATGATGCGATTGGGGTGCGGCCTCGGGCTCCTGGCGCTGGCTCTCACGGCGGGGACGAGACACGCCGGGCACAGGAGCTGCCGCCGGAGGTGCAGGCGCTTTATGGGCACGCGCAGGCGGCACAGGTGGCTAACCAGCCTGAGGCGGCGATTGCTGATTACGAGAAGATTGTTAAATTGGCGCCGGACAGGCGCCGGCGTACAACAACCTGGGCCGGCTCTTTTACAATCTGGGCCGATACCCGGAGGCGATCGCGACGCTGATTAAGGGGCTGGCGCTTTCGCCGAACATGGTGCCTGCGGAGGTAATGCTAGGTGCCTCGTACTTCAAGCTGGGCCGGTTCAGCGATGCTCTGCCGCCGCTGGAAGTGGGAGCGAGGGCGATGCCGGACGATCGCTTTGCGCGTGTGACGTTAGCGCAGACGCTGCTGGGGCTCCATCGCGTGCGGGAGGCGATCGCGCAGCTAAATCTTGTTATTGAGAAGAATCCAAAGGATCAGGAGGCGTGGTATCTGCTGGGAAAGCTTCATCTGGAGCTGTCGCAGGAGGCGTTCGAACAGGTGCAGACGATTGACCCGGCGGCTCCGCTGGCACACCAGCTCGCAGGCGAGGTGATGGAGAGCATGCAGAATACGCCGGGGGCGGTGGATGCGTACAAGCGAGCGATTGCGGCGGCGCCGGAGGATCTGGGGGCGCTTGAACATCTCGCCGATCTTTACTGGCGGACGGGCGACTGGGCGAATGCAAGGGAAACGTACAGGACGCTGCTGAACAAGCAGCCACGGAACTGTGCGGCGCACTGGAGGCTGGCAGATACGATGGACGAGTCCGGGGATCCGCCCGCGGCGGGTCTGGAGGAGGTGAACACGGCGCTGACACTCTGTCCTTCGCTGGTGCAGGCTCATGCGGAGCGGGCACGGCTGCTGCTGCGGTTGGGCAAGCCGGCGGAGGCGCTGCCGGATCTGGAGATTGCCGAGCAGGCTGCACCGAACGAGACCTCAGTGCAGCGGCTCCTTGCGCAGGCGTACCGGGCGCTGGGAGATCGAGCGCGGGCCGATGCGGCGAACCAGAGATTCTTGCAGCTGCAGCAGGCCCAGCATGAGGAGAAGGAACGACATGCGGCGCGGCTGGAAACAGAGTCTTCGGGGCCGCACTAACGACGCGGGCGAGCATCCTTGGATCCTTGGTGCGGGGCCAGTGAGCTGTGGGCTTGGGTGTGGAGGCCGTATCGAGCTCTTCGCGGCGAAGGGCGGGCAGTTTGGCTATGTGCGAACTATGTTCGACTACACGGAAGTAGCTAAAGCAACCACCCTGCGAGCGTCCAAGCTTCACAGCCCGATCGCATCGTTCACGGCGATGGCGATCTCCTGCTCGGAGCCGAGGTACCGCTCGGTCGTCTGGATGGACGAGTGTCCCAGCAGGAACTTGATCTGTTCGAGGTCCCCGCCCGCTTTCCGGCAGAGCTTCGCGCAGGTGCGGCGGAGATCGTGAGCGCCGAAGCGTTCAATCCCGATCTGTTTGGCAGACTGCTCGACCACCGACCAGATGGCCCAGTCGGTCAGGCTTGTCCCCACCGTGCCGCCCTTGCGGATGCGCCGCAGCAGCCGACCCTCTTCGATCCCAGCCGCGGTCATCCAGGCATTGACCGCCAGCTTGACCCAGATCGGCACCGCGACGGTGCGGACCCGACCGCCCTTGCCGATCAGATCGGCGAGCACCCACCGGCCCTCGCGCATCTGCAATGTGTCAACCTCGAGGGTGGCGAGCTCGTCGCGGCGGAGAGCGCAGCCCACCAGCACAGCTAGGATCATGTGGTCGCGCTTGCCCTTGAGGGTCGATCGATCGGGGACCTGAAGCAGCTCGCGAGCCTGCTCGCGGGTCAGCCAGTTTCCCAGTCGGGTTCCCTGCTGCCGGACGTTCGGCACATCGGTAAGGTTCGCCGCCTCTTCCGCTCCCAGCATCCCGTTACGCCGGGCCTCTTCGACCAGCTTGCGGGCGGCCGAGAGCCGGACGTTCACGGTCGAAGCGGAGAGCTCCCCCATGGACGCCTTCCACTCCTGAAGCAGCGCCCGGGTGAGCGGCCGGCCGGCCGAGAAGCGAAACAGGCCATCGAGCGCCCGGCCGTAGCTGTGCCGGGTGCTGGGCGACGTCACCGCGTCGAGTACCATCTGGCGCAGGGTGGCCTGGGCAGGGGTGAGCCATGCACTTCGGTCTTGTGGGTCACGGGCGGTGGGTGGCGGGAGCAGAAGTTCAGTCATCGGGGAGCTTGCCTCAGGGGTGTACGCCACCTACTGCGATCAGATCTGCGCCAGATACCGCGACAAGCAACAGTTTCCGCCGCTTCGGCTATGCAGGCAGTTTACCTTCTAGAATTGACCTTGTCGTGGGTAATATTAGGTGGCCTCTCTGAAGGTTAGTGCGCGATCTGGTCCTTATCCCTTTCCTTCGCAGGAGCTCTGATCTAGCCTGTTTAGAGCGCTTTCCGGAGGTTCTTTGATGGCCCGGCCCCCCTCCTGGCTTCCCCGCCTGCACCCGCTTCGCCAGACCGTCGCCCACTCGGTCCGCTCGCACTACGACCGCAAGGACATCGAGCGGCTCTTCGAGCTCCAGCCCCGCGCCTCCGGCAAACTGCTCGAGCTGCTCCCCACCGTCCCGGTTGGAACCGCCCACCTGGTCGAGCGCGAGGTCCTCAGCGGCTTCCTCGATCGGGTCCACCAGGCCGAGGATGTCACGGCGCTCTTCGAGCAGCTGCGTTCTGAAAAAGCCGTGGGCTCCCGCCGCCGGCTACGCTCGCTAGTCCGCCGCGATCTCGATCCCGTCGGCCTCGCTTCCCTGCCGGAGTCGATCCAGCTCAGCCGCGGCCGGCTTGAGGTCAGCTTCGGCTCCGTCGAAGAGCTCGCCGAGTGCATGCTTACCCTCGCCCGGATCCTCGAAAGTGAAGGGGAGGCCCTTGCCGAGGCCTATGAACCCGAAAAGCCCGAGCCGGTCGACAACGATGCCGACGAGTTGCGGCGCATGTTCCGTCGGCTCGAAGAGCTGGAAGCGGAACGGATCACGAAGCGGTAGTTGGGGGTTCGGGGGGTGGAGGGAGTGGTTTGGGAGCAACTTTCTTCGCGGACGGGGCTTTCTTGGCCGGAGTCGTCCGCTGGGAGGGCTTCTTCGGGGTTGTTTTCTCGACCGGTGCAGATTTCTTTGCAGTCTTTTTTGCCGGCGTTCGCAGCTTGGCCCAGCGCTCGCGCTGCGCCGCCGCAATCCGTGCTCTTCCTTCAGGGCTCATCCTCCCCCGCTTTGGGGATATGGGTGGGGACGGCTTGTTGGTCGACCCCTTCGGCCGGCCGGGACGCTTCTTCTCAGGAGCTCCGGCTCTTTTTTCTGTCGCTCCAAGCCCGGCAACAGCGCTGCGAAGCTGCTGCAAACGGCTGATCTCGGCGTCCAGTGCTCGAATGATCTCGTTCGTGTTCATTAATATCCTCAGCTCTCCATCGTACCCGGCGGATCGTCAGGAAACAGGCGAATCGCAGCTGGTACAGCCCGTTCGACCGGAATCGTCATACTTCGGGCTGTGAGCACATGTAGACATGCCGCTATAACTACTGATCTGATATATAACATGTCTACATGAAGACTGTGGCAATCATCTCCCAAAAGGGGGGCGTGGGGAAGACCACATTGGCGCTTCACCTCGCCGTGGCAGCGGAGCGCAACGGCAAGACGACCGTCATCGTCGACCTGGATCCACAAGCCAGCGCGGCCACTTGGAAAGACCTGCGGGAAGATGAGACGCCCGTGGTTCAACCGGCGCAAGTGAATCGTCTAGGGGTGATTCTGGAGGAGGCGAAGAAACAAGGTGCTGCATTTGCGGTGATCGACACCTCGCCTAATTCTGAGAGCGCTTCTCTGGCAGCGGCTCGTGCCGCCGATCTTGTTTTGATTCCCTGTCGGCCGCATCTTCTCGACCTTAAGGCCATTGGCTCTTCCATCGAACTCGCACGTTTGGCCAAGAAGCCCTTTGCCGTTGTAGTCAATGCAGTGCCGCCGCGAGGTGCGCTTGGTTTGGAGGCCGAAGCTGCAATTAGGACGTACGACACGCCGATTGCTCCCGTCCACCTTTCCATGCGCGCCGCGTACTACCACTGCTTGGTAAACGGCCAAGTAGCTCAGGAATATGAGCCAACCGGGAAGGCAGGTGAGGAAGCTTTTGAGTTATACAAGTGGGTGCGTCATCAAGTTAACATGTAGGCATGTAGAGAGAACTGAGCAATATCGGGGTTCAGATCATGTAGGCATCCAGACATGTCTACATGTCGTATAACAAGTACCGATGTGGAGGCCGTGTGAAGCGCAATTCCATGGCACAGGCTCTAAGCCAAGCAGCAGGGCACGCCTTTTCTCGACCTCAGGTTTCAGAAGTGCCGATTGGCGAGATCGCGAGTGAGCAGGGAGGCGCCGGGCCAAGACTTTTAAGAGCTGCTGCTCCATCGAGGGCAGGAAAGAAGCCGGTCACAGGATTTTTCGATCCAGAGGTTTCGAAGCAAATCAAGAAGCTCGCTCTAGATAAGGACAAGACCATGCAGGAGATTCTCCAGGAGGCTCTCAATGACCTCTTTCGGAAATACGACCTCCCGCCGATTGCCTGATGTACTTGGCCAGCTTCGACTGGTTATTCATCTCGGCGTAGCAGACTTGCGACGAATCATAAAAAGCGGGCTGGTGCCGACCCGACAACGAAGGGGTCGGGTAAGGAAACGGCATTGCTGCCGTTCCCTCCCCTAAGAACCGGACTTGATGGTTTCCCATCATCCGGCTCAAGCCGCGTGTAAGCCCCGCGCGAGCGGAGCCGGACAACCATAGCGCACAAAGCACCGGTGTTGGCCTGCCTACCTGAGTTTCTTGCGAGTCTCAAAGTAGTTGCGCCAGTGAGGGTCAAACGGGTTAGCGTCGGACTTTACCTTGACGTAGCGTCGAATGGGGATCTGGTGGGATCAACCAACCGAATCATCTTCGAGCGCTCAGAGCCAGCCGATAGAGCAAAGCACCACTTGCGGCTTCCCAGCCGATGCCAGTATCGATCAACGATCCAGGTTACGGACTTGTTGGGATGCCGTCGCTTCGCCCATCGCCAGAGCGAGTGCCAGAGGACCATTCCCACCTTCCGAAACGCCGAACCAGCCTCAATATGACGGTGATAGTACGCCCAGCCACGAATGATCGGGTTGAGCAGCCTTATCAGGTACTCCTGTTTCGCGGCTCGATTCGAACGAATCGTGTCGCGTACCTTCTCCAGAAAGGCATGCATGTTCTTGCTTGAAGGTGTAATCAGGAGTTTGCCGCCATATTTGCGCAGGTTCTGCCCCAGGAAGTCGATGCCGTCTTCGATATGCGTGATGCAGGTCTTCTCAGGTGAGAGTTGCAGGCCTCGGTCAAACATGAAGCGCTCGACCAGAGGCTTGACTTCATTCTCCAGTAGCTCCTTCGAGCATCCTGTGATGATGAAGTCATCAGCATAGCGTACGAAGTTCACCTTCGGATTGAACAGCTTCCCACGAACCATCCTTGGACGGAAGGTTTCCTTGAGCAGTCGCCCCAATCCATCCAGTGTCAGATTCGCCAGCGTGGGCGATATGATTCCGCCCTGCGGTGTACCTGCCTCTGTAGGAAACAGCATTCTATTTTCCATGAAGCCCGCTTTCAGCCACTTGCTAAGCACTTCCTTGTCCGTCGGAATGTGGTCGAGCATCCATGTGTGACTGATGTTGTCGAAACAGCCACGAATGTCACCCTCCAGTACCCACGGTGCGCTGTCCTTGCGGGCAAGCACACAGAAGCAATAGTCAATGGCGTCGGCGGTCGAGCGTTCCGGCCGAAATCCGTAGGAGTTGAGATCACCAGTAGTCTCCGCGACGGGAAGCAGCGCCAGCAGATACAACGTTTGCATGGCGCGATCTTTCATCGTGGGGATACCAAGCGGCCTCAATTTCCCATTGGACTTTGGGATGTAGACACGCCGCAGCGGTTGCGGCTGATAGCCGCGCCGCCGCAGTGTATCGATGGCCCCGTATCTGGACGCCGGAGTGCTCCAGATTTCTCCGTCTACCCCAGGCGTGTTCTTGCCCTTATTGTGCGTCACCCGCTTTACGGCCAACGCTCGACCGTAGAACGAGTGGGTCAGCAGCCATTGCAAGGCTTTCACCTTACCGTGACGGCCTTCCTGTGTTGCCTTGACGATACGTGCCTGCAGTCCTCTGACCTTGGACTCACATTGAGACCAGTTGACCTGTTCCCATTGAAATTCGAGGCCGGAGGCGGCATACATAGATTGCTCCACGCTCATTTGCGATTCCTCCTGCGAAGATTCTGTAAGTTCTTTCGTCATCCACGACCAACTGGAAGTCTGCCTGCTTGCGCAGCGGAGTAATGTCGCAACCCCTATCCGCTCCATTACAGAGCGGCATTCGCTTTCTCCAGCATCCTCTACCCGCTGCCCCGATAGCGTGCCTCACGACAACGCCTGCCCCGAAGGGCGAAGCAGCGGGCTTACCTTGTTCTGTTTGAATGACACGAATGACTTAGTCCCTACCTCCACACCGGCAGCCCCTGTGTCCGTGTGCTCCAAACTTCCAGTGGATGCATCCGGCTGCGTGCCTTTTGGCCAGAGCCTGTCAGCGTCTTTGGCTCTTTGGGGGTTACGGTGCTTTCGGTAGTTCACATGCGTTGGACATATCATCCAGCCTGACCCTCCAACCGCCTTGGCGCTGGCAGTAAAGGAGAACGCCTCGCGGTGTTCTCCCCGTCTGATGACAGAGGTATGTTGTCTCGACAGCTTTCGACCCAGCCGTTACCAGCCACGCCGATGTCGATAGGCTACTGCGGACGGAACCGCAGGTTCAGCTCACTCCTTTCGTGTTGAACAATCATTCAAACAGCATCAAGTCGCACGGAAGTCTCCCCCTGAGTCCAGCGTGCGCCGGCGAAAAACCGGCCCACGCTTTCCTCACCCCCTTGTATCTTCCTTTTTGAGGCGTGACCATTGAGTCATGTCTTGGCGGAGAGGTCGTCACCCCCTGAGGCCGGTGCAGTTGCCGAGCCTGTCGCAGAGAGCGGCCCCCGTCCTTCTCTTTCTATGCCGTGGAGAATCGAAGGCCATCGAGCCTGCATGTGCAAGGTCGGCGAATAGAGCGAGTCCGTACGCACAGATAAGGACGGTGTCGAGGCAATTTCACTCAGGAGGCTACATGGCAAAGCGGTCGATTACGCAGCAAGGTACCCAGTTTTGCGGGATTGACGTCAGTGCAGTGACTTTGGCCGTGGCGTTCCAGCAGGAAACACAAACCATCTAAAGAACGGGTATTCCCGAATACAGCTGCCGGCCACAAAGCCCTGATCGGCTGGCTACTCAGGAGGAAAGTGCAGGTGCGTGTGACTCTGGAGGCAACCGGGGTCTACTCGTTGGACCTGTCATTAGCGCTGGTTGCGGCAGAGGGGATTGAGCTGGCTGTTCTAAACCCAAAAGTCGCCCACCGGTTCGGACAGACCCTTCGCAGATCGAAAACCGATGCGGCGGACGCGGAAATGTTGGCCGAATATGGACGGCGTATGCCCTTTACAGCGTGGTGTCCTCCAGGCCGCAATGTACTCCAGCTACGCACAATCAGTCGCTACATCGAGGGTCTGACCGTCCAGTCTGCCCGCGATCAGAATCGCCTTCACGCTGCCGACGGGTCAACGTCTACGCCTCGCTGCGTCATTCAGGATCTCAAGCGCTCTCTCCTCTCGATAGAGCGGCGTGTTCTAAAGCTGCGGCGTGACGCGATGGCTCTCATCAAGAGTGACGAAGTCATATGTCAGCGCTACAAGCTCCTGGTTAGCATTCCGGGGATCGCCCAGGTGAGCGCAATCCAACTATTGGGTGAGTTTGGCACCCTGTCTCCTGACGTGACGGTGAGCCAGTGGGTTGCGCATAGTGGCCTCGATCCAGCTCATGAGGTTTCCGGCACATCTGTACGGAAGCAGTCCCGGATCAGCCGAGCCGGGAACCGACACCTGCGGCGTGCTCTCTACATGCCCGCCCTGGTCGGTTCCCGCTGTGATCCACACCTGAAAGCCTTCTACGACACGCTTCTGGCACGGAATAAAGCAAGGCTCCAGGTACTGGTCGCGGTAGCCCGCAAGATGATTCATGCAATTTACGGAATGTTCCAGAGCAAAACACCCTATGACGGCAGCAAACTCTTCCCCACCCTGATTGATCGTTGTGGGGAAGGAGTCCTATCCGCTAGGCCGTTGCACGGACAAACGACCGTTTGAGTGAGGACAGGGTACGCCCATGTATGCG
>JAABUQ010003981.1_pt1 | contig 26038 bp, 23 predicted proteins | sample 5560001 | NCBI WGS metagenome assembly JAABUQ01 (sample SAMN10711888, study PRJNA513371) | rock metagenome | isolation source: Antarctica rocks | place: Antarctica: Victoria Land, Finger Mt nord | collected 2015-12-18 | reverse complement strand
CGATTCGCGCCACGACGCGGCGGGCGACCCGGTGCAGCCAGGGGGCCAGAAGCTCGCGGTCGCGGATCGACCCGGCACGACGCACCAGGACCAGGAAGGTCGCCTGGAAGGCGTCCTCCACGTCTCGGGGGTCGCTCAGAGCGCGACGGCAGAGGCCCAGGACCATCGGCCCGTGCCGCGTGAGGATCGCCTCGAAGGCGACCTCATCGCGCCTGCCGACGAACCGTTCCAGCAACTGCCGCTCCGTCAGGCCGGCGACCGTCGCTCCCCCGAAGAGGTCACCCACTCGTCGCAACACCGCGCTTTGACCGCTCGCCATGATTCGCCCCCCGCCGGCCGACCGGATACCCATCATAGAGCCGTCAGAAGCTCCGCGCGTTACAACTTTCCGACCGGAGACGCCCGATCGTGGCCCGGGTGGCTCCCCGACGGAATTCGAATTGACGAGGGGTGGGTCGTCGGTTAGAGTAAACGCGTCACATCTCAAAAGGGGCTCGATTCGCCGTCTGCCCCGACCCCTCATCCGCATCCGGCCGGCTCCGGCCTTCGAGGATGGTCATGTCCCAGTCCCGCGTCCGCTTCATCGGCAGCCGAGAGCTCCACCGCGACCTGCCCAAGGTCCTGGACACGCTAGAAGATCCGGCCTCGCGGTTCGTCCTGACCATCCACAGCAAGCCCAAGGCCGTCCTGATCGGGGCCGAAGCTTTTCTGTCCCTGGTCCGCGGCCTGACCCCCGCCGACCGTCTGCTCGCCCTCCAGCTCAGCGCGCTCGTGCAGGGCCTGGAAGCGTCCGGCTCCTCGGACGAGACCGCGGTCGTTCCGGATGAGATCCCAGGGGAACTGGTCGGGGTCTGAGTCGGAGCTGAGCATTCGGGACAGCCTCCCGAACGTTGCCCGCGCCCGCCCCTCGCGGTATCCTTGCGCGTGTGACGAGGAGGCGTCCATGACCGTTGCCACCGCGGAATCCCTGGCCGTCCTGTACGCCGAAGATGAGACGGCGTGGCTGGAGGCAATGGCCGAGCGGGTTCATCGCCGCGACCTGGCCGGACTCGACCTGAACAGCCTGGGCGATTATCTGACCGACCTGGCAAAGCGAGACCGCCGCGAGGTCAAGAGCCGCCTTGTCGTCCTGCTGGCCCACCTGCTGAAGTGGGAGTTCCAGCCCGAGCGCCGTTCGCGAAGCTGGCGGACGACGGTTTTGAACCAGCGCCAGGAGTTGGTCGAACTCGCCGGCCGCGGGGTGCTGAGGGCCCACGCCGAGGCCGTCTTGCCGGAGGCGTACGACAACGCCATCGAGCTTGCCGCGTCGGAGTCGGGTCTGCCCGCGGCCTCATTCCCTGCGACCTGTCCCTACGCGATCGGCCAGTTGTTCGCGATCGATCTGTCAGGAAACGAAGGATTGTAGCCGGCCGGACCGGGCCAACCCGGCGCCTTCGCCGGTTGCGACGCCTCGGGTATCCGGTGGGCGTCGCGTGGGTGGAATTCGACGAGATTTCCGGTCGGTGCCACCCGATCTCTCAAGCAAGACGGCGAGGGCGGGCGACGGCCCGCCTGTTCGGTTGCGCCTCGAACGGTTAAACTGGACCTGTCCGAAAGTCCAGTCAATCCGGGATGGGCCTACTTCCCCGTGCCCCGCCGCGCCGCGCCGCGTCCGCCCGAATCGACCCGACCGAGGTGCCCGATGCCCAGGCCGTTCGTCCACCTGCACTGCCACAGCCACTACAGCCTGTTGGACGGCGCCAGCAAGATTCCCAACCTGGTCAAACGGGCCAAGTCGCTGGGCATGGACTCCCTGGCGATCACCGATCACGGCAACCTGTACGGGGCCGCCGAGTTTCTGCGCGAGGCCAAGGCCGGGGGCGTCAAGCCGATCATCGGGCTGGAAGCGTATGTCGCGCCCCATCACCGTTCGCAGCGGTCGACCGGCGGGGCCTCCGGGCAGGAGCATTCGTTTCACCTGACCCTGCTGGCACGCAACGCCGAGGGGTTCCGCAACCTGCTGCGGCTCTCGTCGACGTCCTTCCTGGAAGGCTTCTACTACAAGCCTCGGATCGACAAGGAGATCCTCGAACGCCATTCCGAAGGGCTGATCTGCCTGTCCGGGTGCGCCTCGGCCGAGTTCTCCGACCACCTGCTGCACGGCAAGACGGCGGAAGCCGAGCGCCTCTGCGCGTGGTATCAAAAAGTGTTCGGGCCCGAGAATTTTTACGTCGAGATCCAGGACAACGGCATCCAGATCCAGCGCGATTGCGCCGCGGGGGCCCTCGACGTCGCGAGGCGGATGGGCCTGCCGGTCGTCGGCACCAGTGATGCCCACTACCTGACGCAGGACGACGCGCAGGCGCACGACATCCTGCTGTGCATCAACACGGGCAAGACGTTCGACGACCCCAACCGGATGAAGTTCGAGAACAACCAGTTCCACGTCCGCGGCCCCGAGGAGATGTACGCCGCGATGCCCGGCCACGAGGAGGCCCTGGCCACCTCCGCCCGCATCGCCGACCTCGTCGAGGAGAATTACGAGAGCCTGGACTTCGGCAAGCGGCACTATCCCGCCTTCAAGCCCCCCGGGGCGGAGACTCCCGAGCAGTACCTCCGCACCCTCTGCGAGGATGGGATGCGCGCCCGCTACGGAGATACCCCCCCCGCCGCGGCCGTCGAGCGGCTGGAGCACGAGCTGGGCGTCATCAACCGCATGGGGTTCGCCTCGTACTTCCTGATCGTGTGGGACTTCGTCCGCTTCGCTCGCGAGGCCGGCATCCCCAACTCCGCGCGCGGCTCGGCGTGCGGGGCGCTGGTCAGCTACCTGCTGTTCCTCAGCCACGTCGACCCGCTGGTGTATGACCTGCTGTTCGAGCGGTTCCTGGACCCCAACCGCTCGGAGGCGCCCGACATCGACATCGACCTCTGCCAGGAGCGGCGGTACAAGGTCATCGAGTACGTCCGCAACAAGTATGGCGCGGCCAACGTCGCGCAGATCGGCACCTTCGGCACGATGGCCGCCAAGGCCGCGCTCAAGGACGTCGGACGCGCCCTGAGCCTCCCCCTGGCGCGGGTCGACCAGGTCACCAAGCTGATCCCGCAGCGGCTGCACATCACCCTGGAAGACGCGATCCGGGAGGAACCGGGGCTCAGGCGCCTGGCCGAGGAAGACCCCGAGATCGAGAAGCTCCTGAACCTGGCGCAACGCCTGGAAGGCATGGCGCGCAACGTCAGCACGCACGCCGCCGGGGTCGTCATCGCCGACCGCCCCTTGATGGACCTCGTGCCGCTCCAGAAGCTGCCCAACAAGGACAAGGACAAGGAGGTCGTCAGCACCCAGTGGAACATGGGGGACGTGGAGAAGGCCGGCCTCCTCAAGATGGATTTCCTGGGCCTGCGCAACCTCACCAGCCTGGAGGCCGCCGTCCGCCGGATCAACGCGGGCCGGGACACCCCGATCGACCTGGCCGCCCTGCCCCTGGACGATCCCCAGACGTACCAGCTCCTCCAGCGCGGCGAGACCAAGGGCGTCTTCCAGCTCGAATCCGCGGGCATCCGCGACCTGCTCATCAAGATGAAGCCCGACCGCTTCGCCGACATCATCGCGACGATCGCCCTGTACCGCCCCGGCCCGCTCAATGGCGGCATGGTTGACGAGTACGTCAACGTCAAGAATGGCCGCAAGCAGGCGGAGTACATCCACCCGGTGATGCGCGAGGTTCTGGAAGAAACTCACGGCATCATGGTATATCAAGAACAGGTTATGCGTATCTTGAACCGATTGGGGGGCATCGAACTCTCGCAGGCGTACGGGACCATCAAGGCGATCTCCAAGAAGAAGACGGAGGTCATTGCCCAGGGACGCACGGAGTTCGTCGCCGGCGCGGTCCGGCAGGGGGTCGACAAGGAGCGAGCGTCCAAGATCTTCGGGCTGATCGAGTACTTCGGCGGCTACGGCTTCAACAAGTCGCACTCGACCGCCTACGCCCTCGTCGCCTTCCAGACGGCGTACCTGAAGGCCCACCACCCGACGGAGTTCATGGCCGCACTGCTGTCCTCGGAGATGGACGGCGCCGAGCGCGAGAAGTTCTTCGTCGAACACATCGACGACTGCCGACGCATGGGGATCGAGGTCCTCCCCCCGAACATCAACGCCGGGGAGTCGGACTTCCGCGTCGCCGAGGCGGGAAAAGTCCACTTCGGCCTCGGGGCGATCAAGGGGGTCGGTTTCAAGGCGATCGACACCATCGTCGCGGCCAGGCGGAAGGGCGGGCCGTTCACCCGGCTCGACGAATTCTTCGAGCGCGTGTCCACCAAGGAGGTCGGTCAGGGCTGCGTCGAGACGCTCATCAAGGCCGGAGCCTTCGACTGCTTCGGCGCCCGTCGCAGCCAGTTGCTGGCGGTCCTGCCACGCGCCGTGCAGAGCGGCCAGACGATGCAGCAGGACCGCAAGCGGGGCCAGCCCAGCCTCTTCGATGCCATCGTCCCGGCCCAGGACGTGACCGCGGGACCGGCCACCTTGAACCTGCCGGACGTGCCGGAACTGCCCGACAACGTGCTGCTGGCGGAGGAGAAGAAGGCGCTGGGCTTCTACATGTCGAGCCACCCACTGACCCGCCACGCCCCGACCTTACAGGCGTTCCGCACCCACCTGGTCGAGAACCTCGGCGACGCGGCGGAGAAGGCCGAAGTGCTGCTGGGAGGCATGATTGTCGGGGTGCAGTTGAAGACGGTGCAAAAGAGCCGCTCGGGTCTGACGCGCATGGCCAAGCTGACCTTCGAGGACCTTTCCGGCTCGGTGCCCGCGATGCTCTGGCCCGAGGACTTCGCTCGCAACGAGGCGGCCGTGCAGGATGACGCGATCGTTTTTGTCAAGGGGACGCTCGACCGCCGCCGCGAGCCCGCCGAACTCATCATCACCCGGATCATCCCGATCGAACGGGCCGCCGCCGAGCTGTCGCGCGGGGTGGTCGTCCGGCTGCACAAGGGGGTCCACCAGCCGGCCGACCTGGAACGCCTGCTGCGACAGGTGCGCGTCCGGCCGGGCAACCTCGACCTGTACCTGGAGATCCTCGGCCTGGGGCGTGTCCGCCGCGCCGTGTACAAGGCCGGATCAAGCCTGAAGTTGCGTCACGACGACCGGCTGGTGTCCGATCTGGAGACCGCCGTCGGTGCCGGCAACGTCCGCCTGCTCGGCCAGGGGGGCGCCCCGGCGCGTGACGCCGCGTCCGCCCCGAGGATTTCCCCGCCCCAACCCGCTCTGCAAGCGTCCCCGGACGATGCCGAGGACGACTGACCCCCGCCACCGACCTGGCCTTCTTCACAAGATATTCACGACAGGGACATCCCCCCTACAAGACGCCACGGTATCGTGCATCGGCCAAACCGAGCCCTTGGGCTTGCCTAATGCCTGCCGCCGCGATCCGAGCCGGCGACACCCCGATGCCGGCCCTGCGCGAGTTGGGGGCCTGGACAACCCACCCATAGAGCCACACCCGAAGAGGCGCGACGCATGAGCGTTCTGGACTTGTCGACCTTCGGGCCCCGCCACCGTCGCCGAGCCGTCTTGATCCTGGGGTTGGCGGCCCTGATCGGCGGCTGCGGCAAGCAGGTCACCTCCACGCCCAATCTGCCGAAGTACGAGGTCAAGGGCAAGGTCTTCCAGGCCGACGGCAAGCCCTTGCCCAACGGCACCATTGAGTTCCACCCCGTGTCGCCCGGGGCGCTGTTTGCCTCAGGCCCCATCGAGTCCGACGGCGGCTACACTCTTGGGGCCATCACCCCGGGCGAGGGGGCGGTCGTCGGGGACTACAAGGTGAAGGTCACGCCGCTGTTTGCGGAAAAGCCCGGCGTCCCGTCGAAGACGCCCGCCTTCCCCGAGAAATACAAGGATGAGAGCACCACCGACCTCACCGCCAAGGTGGAAGCCAAGCCGAACTCCTTCGATTTTACCCTGAAGCCGCCTTCGAAGTGACCGGGCCGCGTCCCGGACGCTGTACGCACTCTCTCCGCCCTTTCTACCCGCTAGAGGAACAACGCTGATGAGTCGGATTCAGCCTTCCACGCGAGCCCGCCGCTCGGGCTTCACCCTGATCGAGCTGCTGGTGGTCATCGCGATCATCGGCGTGCTGATCGCCCTGCTGCTACCCGCCGTGCAGGCCGCCCGCGAGGCCGCCCGCCGCGCCCAGTGCACCAACAACCTCAAGCAGCTTGGCCTGGCGCTGCACAATTACGAGAGCACCTACCAGTGCTTCCCTCCCGGCGGTGAGTCGACCAACTACTTGCCCCCCCCCGCCCTGGCAAAGACGCAGTTCGTCGACGGCGCCTACGGCGTCCTGCCCCGCATCCTGTCGTTCATCGAGGGCGGGTCGACCTTCAACGCCTTCAACTTCAACCTGGACTACAACGACAACTCCGGCGCCAACTACACCGCCGCCAGCCAGGGCGTCGCCTCCTTCGTCTGCCCCTCCGCGGTTCGCGACCTGCCCGGCTACCGCGACAACCCCGCCGACCCCGCCGGCGCCAGCTTCGAGACGACCGCGAGCCCCAACGGTTCGACCGGCCTCGGCTACGGCCTCGCCGACTACGGCGCGACGTGCTACACCGACATTTCCCCGCTCGGGGCCGCGACGGGCAACGGCGCAACGCCGTACCGCGATAAGACGACCCGCGCTGACGGTCTGCTGAAGAAGGGATACACCCGGTTGGCCGAGTGCATCGACGGCCTCAGCCAGACGATCGCCATCGGCGAGGACGCCGGCCGCGACGCCACCTTCTCCAGCCCCTACGCCGAGAGCTACTACAACGGCGTCACCACCGTGAACCGCAACGTCCCCGGCGCCGCGGCGTCCGGCCGCCGCTACTGGCGCTGGGCCGAGCCCGACGGTGCCTTCGGCGTCTCCGGCCAGGTCAACAACAAGTTCCTCCCCATGAACGAGCCGACGGCGTACCCGCCCACCAACGCCCAAACCAACGGCAACAACGCCGGGGCCAACGACGAGCTCTTCTCGTTCCACCCGAGCGGCTGCAACGTCCTGCTCGGCGACGGCAGCGTGAAGTTCCTCAAGGAATCCACCAACGTCGTCGTCCTCCGCAAGCTCGTCACCCTCAAGGGCAAGGACGTCCTCTCGGCCAGCGACTACTGAGCCTGAGTTGAGCCGCGTCCGATTGAGTCCGCCTGCAAGTAGGTCGAGGCCCGGGGGCACCAACCCCGGGCCTCGTCGTTTTCCAGCCGGGGGATTCCGCCCGGAGTCCTCGCGGGCGACAATGGATGCCTGGCCCGTGACGTGACGTGGGTCGCGAGGGTGAAAGGGCGATGACGACTCCCGGTCCATCTTCCCGAGGCGAGTGGAGGGGCCAACGGCTGGCATGGGCCGTGGCCCTGTCCGTCGCGGCGTTCTCGACCGATGATCGAGCCGCGGCGGAGTCCCCGGCGGCCTGGCCGGCGGGGCATTGGCGGGTGAGGGCCCACGGCGGCGGGCTGGATTGCCCGGTGGAGGCGCTGGACGTCGTCGCCGACGGGCCGGGCCGCGTGCTCGTCGTGGCGAGGGATGCCGCCGGGACGCGCTGGGGCTCGGGCCGCCTTCAAGGGCCCAAGGGTGGTTCGGGCCTGGGTCTGGGCCTGGGTCTGGGCCGCGACCGCTGGTTGCGGGCGAACTGGGAAGCGGGTGGATCGGCCGTCACGATTCAGCTGCGGTCCGATCGCGGGGGGGGCCTGACGGCCCTCGTGCGCGAACGCCCCCTGGCCCAACCGCAAGCCAGGCCCGGTCCCGAGCGGGTGCGTCAGCTCGCGCTGGAGCCCGTGGGACAGCACGCCGAGGAACCCGTACCGGCCGCCGACGCCCGGGAGGCCGAGGGGGTGGGGGTCTTCGCGGCGTGTCCCGACGGCACGGCGCTGCGCGTCATCGCCGCGCCCGAGGGGTTCCTGCGGGCGTCTCGGCCGTCGTGGTCGCGTGACGGGCGGAGGCTGGCCTTCGCCGCCTTCGACGCGACGGGCCGCGACCCCCTGATCCGCACCGTCCTGGCCGCGGGCGGACCGACGACGGCGGTGGCCGCGGGCACCGCCCCCTGCTGGTCGCGCGACGCCGGGCGCCTCGCCTACGTCGCCAGCGGCCGGCCCGACTTCGCCACCGACTGGGACTCGCCAGGGCGCAACGCGGAGCGCATCGAAGCCATCCGCCTGGAAGGCACCGACGCCGGCAACGTCGAGGTCCTGGCCGCCTCGGGCCTCTGGCCCCGTTGGTGTCCGTCCGACGATCGGCTCGCCTTCGTCGCCCACGTCGAGGGGAACTGGGACGTGTATGTCCGCTCCGCCGACGGCAAGGCGGTCGTCCGCCTGACCGACAACCCGGCGATGGACACCGCGCCCATCTGGTCCGCCGACGGCCGATCCATCGCCTTCCTGTCGGACCGGGGCAATCGCTGGGATCTCTACCGCGTCGCCGCCGACGGCAAGGGGGAGACTTCCCGCCTGACCGACCACCCCAGGCGCGAGGACGGGGCCGACCTCAGCCCCGACGGCGAAACCCTGGCCTTCCATGACCGTCCCGGGCGCGTGGAAGGCGGCCTGCTGACGCTGGACCTCGCCGCCGGCACCGTGCGCCGGGTGCTCGACCCACCCCGAGGGGACCGCGACCCGGCCTGGTCGCCCGATGGCAAGACCCTGGCCTTCGTCAGCCGCCGTTTCGCTCCTCTGGCCCCGGCCCCGGCCGCGTCAGCGCTTCCGGGTCGTGCCGGGGGCGTCCTTGGCGGCGAGCGAGGGGGTCGTCAGGTAGCAGGTCCAGGGCTGGACGGGCGTCGGCTCACCGGCGGCGCACGCTTGCAGGCGGAGGTGCCGGGGGAAGGTCTTGGCCTCCCGGTTCGGCTCCTTGATCGTGATCGCGAAGGCGCAATCGCGGTCGGCGCACACGCTCTGGGCGACGATGGCGATGGCCGGCAGCTTGGAGATCCCGCCGACCACCCCGCGCTCCACGCGACGGCGGACCGGCTCGAACTTGCAGCCGGCGTTGGCGGGTTTGATCTCGATCTCGCAGCCGTCCTGGCCGAGTCCCGCGATCCGCAACTCCAGGTTCACCCTGTTGATGACGGGCGTCTCCCCCGCCGTCGCCCCGGCCTGCGCGACCGCGAAGACCCCGAAGGCGGCGAGGGCCAGGGCGGCCATCCTTGACCTGCTCGGCATCGTGTCCACTCCTTTGCGTCGGGGTCCGCCCCCGGCCGGGAGCCGCTTGACGGGGCCGGGGCGTTGCCGGGCAGCGGCCATCCATGCCACCGCAACCGGCGGGGTCGTGGAGCGGGTTCGATGGAGCGGCGGAACCTTACCCGCCCCCGCCGGGGGACGCAAGGCCAGTCGTCCTCGCCTCGCCTCGCCTCGCCTCGCCACGCCACGTCCCGGACGCCGGGAAGGGAAAACGGGCCGTCCCCGGCACCGACCGCTCGCTGGTCGTCTAGCCCACCGTCCCCGCGCCCGGAGGTCGGTGGGCCTCGTGGCACTCGACCCACCCGACACCTGGACCTCTTGCGTATCTCCTAAACGAGCCTTGATCAAAAGAAATCTGCGCCGATTCCGGAAGTGGTCTCGATAGCTGTTGTGGAGTGGAGTCGCACCACGCTCGCCAATCAGCCACACCACCGAAGGGAGCCGACACCGATGGCCAGCCTCGCCCAGATTCACGCCAACCAGGCCAACGCCCTCCGATCCACTGGGCCCAAGACGGCCGAAGGGAAAGCGATCGCGCGCCGCAATGCCTTGAAGCACGGCCTGGCCGCCGCGACCCTCGTCCTGCCCGATGCCGAAGGCGAAGTCATCGCCGCCCGCATCCTCGCCTGGACGCCTTGCTTGCAGCCGCAAGACGCCTACGAGGATTGGCTGGTCAGCGAAGTCGTCGTCAATTCGGTCCGCATCAACCGCTGCCACGCCCACGAGACCAGCGCACGCACCCGCCAGGCCGCCCGCGCCAGCTTGTGCTGGGAGATCGACCGCGAGTGCGAGGCCGAGGACCTGGGCGAACGCCTGTCCAAGGCCCCGGCGAAGGTGGCGCGCACCTTGCAACGCACCAAGCAGGGCTGCGCCTGGCTGATCGCGCGCTGGGAGGGTTTGAGCCGCGTCCTGCAAGCCAAGGGCGACTGGGACGCCCCCCAGCAGCGGCTGGCGCTGGACCTCCTCGGCACGCCCAAGGAGCTGCGCGAGGGCCCCTCGCCGATCGACGGCGACCGCCCGGCGCTCATCCGCCAACAATTGGCCGAGCTCGAAACCCTGAAGGCCGAGGCCCTCGAGGAACTCGACGAGCGGGAACGGGCCGACGCGGAGATCGGCCTGGGCGTCGACACCGACCAGGCCATCGCGCTGGCACGCCGTTACGAGGCGGCATGCTTCCGGCGGATGCAATGGGCGCAAAACCAGTTGAAGGGGGGCCGCAAGACCCCGCTCGCCGCGCCCCAACGCCCCGAGTCCAAGCCCGTGCCCGAGCCCCAGCCCAAGCCCGTGCCCCAGCCCCGGCCCCAGCCGGTTGCGACGGCTGAGGCGGATGAGGCCGCCGAGATCGCCCTCCTGAAAGCGGAGTTCGCGGCGGAAGACGCGGAGCTGGAGGCCCTGCTGGGGAGGCCCCTGCCGGACGACCTCTTCGAGAGCGAGACGGTCGCCCCGACGCCGCCCCCCGCCCCCGCCGGAAACCGCAAGGCCCGTCGCGCCCGCCGCGCCCTCGCCAGGAAAGGTTGAGCACGCGCGGAACGAACCCAATTCTGGGTCGGAGGAGGCATCCCCCTCGGCGCCGCGGAGGACACCGGAACGAACCCATTCCCGAGAATTTCCAACGCGGCTCGGTGGTGACTTTCGGGTCGCGGTCGAGGGCGGTCCTGCGATAGAATTCGGAAGGCCGCGAGGAACGCGGTCGCAGGGGCCCCGTCGCGACCGGGGCGGCACCAGGGAAGGGGCTCCCATGTTCAAAGAGGGGAACGACGTCGGGACATCCCAGTCCCCGATCCACGAGCCGACTGCGGGGGCGATCGTTGCGGCGGTCGGCCTGGCTCTGGCCGGGGTCCTCGCGACGCGATGGCCGGTGTTGCGCCCCTCGGCGTTCGACTTCGACGAGGTCGGATACCTGCAAACGATCGGGACCTTCCGGTTCCCGATGCACCACACCCTCTTCCTCGCCTCGGCCCGGGCGATCGGCGACGCGGTGGGCGACCGGTACCGGGGCTTCCTGCTGCTGGACATGCTGGTCAGCGCCCTGGCGCTGGCGGCGGCCTGGTGGTGGCTCCGCGCCCTGGTGCGGCCCGCGACCGCCGCCGCGACGACTCTGGCGCTGGGCGCGGCCCCGGTCTTCTGGTCGTATGGCGCGATGGCGGGCAACTACACGGCCATCCCCCTGGTCGGCTCGCTCCTGCTGGGCCTCGCATATCGGGGAGGAAGCGACCCGAAGCCCTGGCATCCGTATGCGGCGGCCGTGGTTCTGGCGCTGGGCACCGGGTATCGCCAGGATATTGGCGTCCTGTGGCTGCCGGTCTTCCTGGTCATCCTCTGGCAGCATCGGTGGATCGCCTCGGCGCAGGCCGTCCTGCTCTTCACCGCCCTGAACCTCGCCTGGCTGGCCGCGATGCTCCAGGACGTGGGGGGTTGGGAGGAATACCGGCGGGCCAGCGCCCGGTTCGCCGAGGAGGCGGGCCGCAAGAACTCGGTCTGGCACCTCGGCGTCGTCGACGCGTCGTTGCGATACGCCCTCAAGGGGTCGATGGCCCTGGCCTGGACCTTGGGCCCCGGCCTGGCGCTGGTGCCTCGGGGCGGCTGGCGGATCGGGCGGACGGCCGGCGGAGGGCGGCTGGGGCGGCTGCTGACCCTGAGCGTCGTGCCCGCCCTGGCGTCGCACCTGCTGATCCACTTCGGCGTGCCGGGCTACGCCTTCCACTACGTCCCGGCCCTGCTGGCCCTGCTGGCCATCGGGATCGGCCGCCTCCCGCACGCCGGTGATTCCGACGCCGCGCCTGGGCGTTTGGTCGCGCTGGCGACGGTGCTGGCCGGGGTCTTCCTGCTGTATCCGGCGGACTTCGGCCGGGGCCCTCGGCGGGATTTCGACCTGGCCATCGGCCGATACTCGCGGGTCGGCCTGCGGACGAAGACGCCGAGGAGCGACCCGCGATCGTGGCGGACGATCAGCTCGCAGGAACTCCCCGGGGGCCGGCGCGCCTCGGAGGCGCGGTCGCTGTCGGGGGTCGTCGAGGCGACGCGACGGCGCCTGCGCCTGCCCCTTCCCCCCTGGCGATAATGGCCGCGGGCCGTTACGATCGGTCGTTCCCGGCGATGGCGGCGCGACTTGCTTCGTTGGGGAGGGAGGGAACAGCGGCGATGCGAGCGAACCTGGGGGTCATCCTGCGGCTCTCGGCCTTCGCGATCGAGGCGGCGTGCGCGATCCCCTTGATGTTGATGAGGGGCCAGGGGCGGACCGTCGGCGGGATTCCGGTGGACAACCTGCTCCGCGCGGGCCTCGGGCTGGGTTTCGCCGTCTGGATCGCCGGCATTTTGGCGACCCGGAACGAGGCCAGGCGTGTCCGCGACGACTGAGGCCCAGGGGCGGCGGAGGCCATCGGGCGTATGACGAAGTCGGGCGTCAGGCCATACCGTTATTACGACCTGATCATGGCCGCATTCGTGGCCGTCTTGATCTGCACCAACTTCATCTCCGCGCAGAAGCGAGTGATGGTCGGTGGCTTCGTATTCGGGGCGGGGGTGCTGTTCTTCCCGATCAGCTACCTCTTCGGCGACATCCTGACGGAGGTCTACGGCTACGCGCGCTCGCGACGGGTGGTCTGGGCGGGGTTCGCGGCCCTGGCCTTCGCGGCCCTGTTGAGCCGGGTCGTCCTGGGGATGCCGCCCGACCCGTCCTGGCCGAACCAGGCGGCCTGGGAGACGGTCTTCGGCAACGCGCCCAGGGTCGTGATCGCCTCGATGCTGGCGTTCTTCTCCGGCGAGTTCGCCAACTCCTACACCCTGGCGAAGCTGAAGATCCTGACCGGGGGCCGTTGGCTCTGGACCCGGACGATCGGCTCGACGGTGGCGGGGGAGGTGGTTGACACCCTGATCTTCTACCCGGTGGCCTTCCTCGGCCTGCCTGGCTGGCCGGTCGACAAGATCGGCCGGGTGATGGCGATGAACTACGGGCTGAAGGTCGGCTGGGAAGTCGTGATGACGCCCGTGACTTACCAGGTGGTGGGATTCCTGAAGCGCGCCGAGGCCGAGGACTACTACGACGTGGGGACGGATTTCACCCCCTTCTCCCTGGAAGTGGACCGTTCCGTACCCCCCTCTTCCTGTCCCCCCGACGAACCGGCTTGATCGCCGCGAGGAGGTCGCGATGTGCGGGATCGTCGGCTACACCGGCGCCCACGAGGCCAGCCCGATTCTGCTGGCGGGCCTGAGGCGCCTGGAGTATCGCGGGTACGACAGCGCCGGCCTGGCGACGCTGGGCGACGGCCGTCTGCTCCTGCGCAAGCGTGCCGGCCGCGTGCGGGTGCTGGAGGAGGCGCTGGCACACGAGCCGGCCCCCGGCGGCTGCGGGATCAGCCACACCCGTTGGGCCACGCACGGCCCGGCGACCGACCGCAACGCCCACCCCCACGTCGGCGGCGACGGCGACGGCGTGGTCGCGGTCGTTCACAACGGCGTTATCGAGAACCACGCCGAGCTGCGCAGGGAGCTTGAGGGGGCGGGCTACGCCTTTCGCTCGCAGACCGACACCGAGGTCGTCGCCCACCTGATCGCCCGCGAACTGGGCGACGGCGACGACCTGTTCGGGGCCTTGCGGCGCGCCCTGGCGCACCTGGAGGGGACGTACGGCCTGGCCGCGGTCAGCCCGCGCTGTCCCGGCACGATCGTCGGCGCCCGCCTGGGCAGCCCGCTGGTCATCGGCGTCGGCGAGGGGGAGCACCTGCTGGCCAGCGACGCCTCGGCCATCGCCTCGCACACCGCGAGCGTCTCGTACCTCCAGGATGGCGAGGCCGTCCGCCTGACGCCCCACACCTTCGAGATCCAGCACCGCGAGCGCGGGCCGATCACCCCGAGGATCGACCGCATCGACTTCCAGCCCGACGCCGTTGAGCTGGGCGGGCACGCCCATTACATGCTCAAGGAGATCCGCGAGCAGCCGGGCGTCGCCGCCGACGCCTGCCGGGGCCGCCTCCGAAGGGGCGAGGGCACCGCGCAGTTCGGCGGGTTGAACCTCACCGTCAAGCAGCTCCGGCGCGTCCGCCGCGTCGTCCTGGCCGCCTGCGGCACGAGCTGGCACGCCGCGCTCGTGGGGGAATACCTCATCGAACGCCTGGCGCACCTGCCGGTGGAGGTCGAGTACGCTGGCGAGTTCCGCTACCGCAACGCCCCGCTGGACGACCGCACGCTGGTCTTCGTCCTGAGCCAGTCCGGCGAGACGGCCGACACCCTGGGGGCCCTGCGCGAAGCCAAACGCCGGGGGCACCCGACCCTGGCCATCTGCAACGTCGTGGGCAGCACCATCGCCCGCGAGGCCGACGGCGGCATCTACCTGCACGCCGGCCCCGAGGTCGGCGTCGCCAGCACCAAGGCCTTCTCCGCGCAAGTCATGGTCCTGACCCTGTTGGCCCTGCACCTGGGCCGCCTCCGCCACCTCTCCTATGCCGATGGCCTGGCAGTCGTCGACGCCATCGAGTCGGTCCCCGGCGCGATCGAGGGGGCCCTCGCCGCCGAGCCCGCGATCCTCGAAGCCGCCACCCGGCTGGCCGAGGCCCGCAGCACCCTGTTCCTCGGGCGCGACCTCCATTACCCCGTGGCCCTGGAAGGCGCTCTGAAGCTCAAGGAGATCAGCTACATCCACGCCGAAGGCTACCCCACGGCGGAGATGAAACACGGCCCGATCGCGCTGATCGACCCGGACACGCCCACCGTCTTCGTCGCCCCCAAGGGACCGCTTCACGCCAAGACCCTCAGCAACGTCGAGGAAGTTCGCGCCCGCAACGGCCCGGTCATCGCCGTCGGCACCGTGGGCGACGAGTCGCTCCGCTGCCTCTCGGATCTGTACCTGCCGATCCCCGACGTCGCCGAGATCGTGCAGCCCCTGGTGGCCGTCGTCCCCCTGCAACTGCTGGCCTACCACGTCGCCAGGCTGAAAGGCTGCGACATCGACAAGCCCCGCAACCTCGCCAAGAGCGTCACCGTGGAGTGACTCAGGAAGACGCACGGCCTGGGCGGAACCGTGGAAGCGATGTCCGGAAGGTTTGTGGACAGGGGTTCAGAACCTTGCTACGCTTGACGTGACTACACGAGGCTCAAGTCCGATGGAGGACGACCATGACAGGCTCGGAAAGGAGCCGGGCGAAGCGAGTGATCGCGGAGACACGTGATCGGCATTGGTTTGGCCATCCAGTTCCTTGAGGAAACGCTCGGCGCGCCCGAGGGTGATGCTCGATCACGGAGCCTCAACGACCTGAAACAGATTCTCAACGGAGGCGGGTCTGTCGAGGACCTGGTGACCTGGGTTACACTCTGGTATTCGTGAGTGGTGGGGTCGATCGACCACCCGGGCGAACCCGGGGCTCGACTCGGACTTTTGGGGGCACGATCCAATGTCGGGCGTCAACCGTCGAATCTTCCTGGCCGGCGCGGGGGCCGGGGTCGCCTCGATGGCCCTGGGCCGGGGGGCTCGCGCCGCCGGGGCGAACGACCGGATTCGCGTGGCCGTCGTGGGGGTCCGGGGGCGGGGCCGGTCGCACATCGCGGCCTTTACCCGGAACCAGAACACCGTCGTCGCCGCCCTCTGCGACGTCGACGCCCGCCAGTTCGCCGAACCGGCCCGGCAGGTCGAGGAGAAGTCGGGCAAGGCGCCGACGCTGGTCGGCGACCTGCGGCGCCTGATGGACGACAAGTCGATCGACGTGGTCTCGATCGCCACGCCCGACCACTGGCACGCGCTGGCGGCCGTCTGGGCCTGCCAGGCGGGCAAGGACGTGTACGTCGAGAAGCCCGTCAGCCACAACCTCCGCGAAGGCCGCAAGATCGTCGAGGCGGCCCGCAAGTACGACCGGGTCGTGCAGACCGGCACCCAGAACCGCAGCTCCGAAGGCGTCACCGAGGCGATGGAGCACCTGCATTCCGGCGCCCTCGGCAAGGTCTTCCTGGCCCGGGGGCTCTGCTACAAGCCCCGCGAGTCGATCGGCCGCAAGGCCGATGCCCCGGTGCCCGAGGGGGTCGACTACGACCTCTGGCTCGGCCCGGCGCCCGAGCGGCCGTTCAACCCCAACCGCTTCCACTACGAGTGGCACTGGTTCTGGGACTACGGCACGGCCGACAGCGGCAACCAGGGCGTTCACCAGATGGACGTCGCCCGCTGGGGCCTGGGCAAGGACCACCTCCCCAAACACATCCAGAGCAGCGGCGGCCGATTCGGTTACGAGGACGACGGCCAGACCCCCAACACCCAGGTCACGACCTACCGCTACGACGACTGCCAGCTCGAATTCGAGGTCCGCGGCCTGCCGACCAACGCCGAGCGCGGGATCAAGGTCGGCAACCTCTTCTACGGCCCCAAGGGCTACATGGTCGTGGACGGCAACTCGTGGGCGACCTACCTCGGCCCCAAGGAAGAGCCCGGCCCCAAGGGCGGCGGCAAGGGGGACGAGCAGGCCCACTTCGACAACTTCGTCGGCGCCGTCCTCGACCGCAAGCCCGCCTCGCTCCACGCCGAGGTCCTGGAAGGCCACCTCTCCAGCGCCCTGTGCCACCTCGGCAACGTCAGCTACCGCGTCGGCCGCGCCCTGGACTTCGACCCCCAGAGCGAGACCTGCCGCTCCGACCGCGAAGCCGACGCCCTGCTGGGCCGCGAGTACCGCTCGCCGTTCACCATGCCCGACGCGGTCTGAAGCCGGAGAAGGCAACGGTGGACTCGCACGCTCGCCAATCCCCTCATCTGTCCGGCATGAGCGATCCTGAGATCAGAACCTTGGCCCAGCGGGCCATGTCCCAGCATCCCCGAACCAGGTTGATCCGGCGGGTCCGCAACATCGCCGTACTCCTCGGAATGCTCGCGGGATACCTAATCCTGACGTGGAGATTTGACGTTGATTATGACCCGGGTTCGGCCATGATGATCGTGGGAGGGGTGGGCACGATCTTCGTCCTGATTTGGAATCTCGTCTGGGTCAACACGGTGCTGTTTCGCCTGACACGCCTGGAGGTCGGTGAGCAGGAACCGCCAAATGGATCGCCTCCCGCCCGTGATGCGGACTGACCGCGGGGCGGGCCCTCCTTGCTCACGCCCGGTTGAAGTCTTCCCAGGAGAGTCCGAGTTGACGCACCGCCCCGCGGATCGTCCCGAGTTTCAGATCGTCCCCGCCCCAGTCGGGGACGACGGTCAAACGGCCATTCGCCGGCCGGATTGAGCCACTTCCCGTGCGAGCCATCGCCCGTCCGGGGCACTTCGCGGCAACCCGGTCGGGAAAGCTTCCGCGCCACTTCGCGATACCTCATGACGCGGGGACGACCAGCTCCACACGGAAGGAGTCGTCGGCCGTGGCGACGACCAGTCCGGGCGGGAGGGGCTTGTTGAGGTCTCGATAGATTTCGAGGACCGCCGCGAAGGCGTCGCGGACATTCTCGATCGCATCGGCGACTGAGTCTCCCTCGCTCAGCAACTCGGGCAAGGCGGGCGAGGTGACGGTGTAACCCCCTTCGGGCTGGGGCTCGAAGACGAGGGGCAGTCGGTAATGCATGCCGGCCTTCCCCGTGCTCGACCCTCACTTCCCCCCGCCGGTGGAGGCGAGCCAGGGGCTGGCGGGGTAGTCGTGCTTGAGGCGTTCGAGGGTCTCGTCGGCGCGGTCTTCACGCTTCAGCTCGCGCCAGAGGGAGGCGATCTGGGCAAGGGCGCGGGCGTGCTCGTCCCGGTCCTTGGCGAAGAGCAAGTCCGTGTGGAGGTAGGCGAGCAACGCGTCCTTGGGCTTGCCCGCGGCGCGGAGGATGTCGCCCAGAGTGTTGTAGCCGGTGGAGAGGGCGTCGGCGTCCTCGGTGCTGGCCGCGTCGATGGCTTCCATCGCGAGCTTCCTGGCGTCGTCATACTTCTTGTCGGCGGCCAGCGCCTCGGCCTTGGCCAGGCGGACCTCGCGACCCTTGGGGGTGTCGGCCTTGGCGCCGGCGATCAGCTTGTCGAGCATCGCGGCGGCGTCGGCGGGCTTGCCCCGCTTGGTCAGGATGCGGGCCCTGGCCACCGCGGCGCGGTCCGGTGCCGTGGGGGTGGGGACCTTCTCCAGGATCGCGACGGCGCGGTCGGCGCGGTCGTAGTCGGCCTTGGCCATCGCCAGGCGAATCAAGAGGTCGAGCGCCGGGACGATGTGCCGTCCCGCCTTGTTCGCGGGGTCGCGGGTGAAGGCGTCGAGGCCGGTGATCGCCTCGGCCGGCTTGAGCTGCGCCAGGATGCGGAGGCGCGCGAACGCGGCGGCCTGGGCGACGAAGGAACCACTCTCGGAGGCGTCGACGGCGGCCTTGTAGTCGGCGGCGGCCTCGGCGAGCTTGCCGTCCTTCTCGCGCTGGACCGCGGTGGTGATCGAACTGGCGGCCTTGACTTCGTAGGTGATGGACTCGATCTGCTCGACGGGAACCTTCTGGGTGCCGATGGTGACCTCCGTCGGCGACTCCGCGGTGACCTTGCCGATGTGGGAGCGGTCCTTGCCCGGCGCGTCGGGCAGGAGGGTCACTTTGTCGGCCGCGGCGGTGGCGGCCAGGGCGAGCCACAGGGTCAGGGCCATCGCCGGCAGGGAGTGAGTCGGGGTGCGGCGGAGGGACATGGGGGTCGAGTCCTCGGTCGGTCAGCGGGAGCCGGAGAGCTTGGAGAGCAGGTCGTCGTATTTCGTCTTCATCTCGGGCCCGCCCACGGTGGGGGACAGGACCATGATGCCCCGCAGGGACTTGACGGCCTCGGTCTTGTTCCCCTGCCTGGACTGGGCCAGGGCGGTGTGATACCAGGCGTCATAATAGTCGACGGTCTTGGTCTTGGCCCGCCCGAGCCGCAGGGCCAGGGCCCGCCAGTGCGCGGCGGCCTTCTCCCAGTCGACCTTGACGCCGGTGGACTCGGCGCGGTCCTCCAGGAGATAGCCCTGCTCCTGGATGAAGTCGAGCATGCCGAGCTTGACCAGTTCGGTCAGCACCTCCTGGGCCTTGTCGAACTGCTTCGACTGCCGCAGGGCCACGGCCATCTTCAAGCGGGTGCGGACAAGCTTCTTGTCGCGGTCGGCGAGCTTGGCGTCGTTGGCGAAGGTCTTCAGCACGCGGTCGAAGACGGCGGCGGCCTTGTCGGCGGTCCCCAGCGAAAGCATCGACTCGCCGGCCCATTCCAGGGAGTCGTAGCTCTGGCCCGCCTGGCTCGCCGCCAGGGCGTCCAGGAACTTCTGATAGGTTTCCCGGGTCTTGTCCAGCGCGGCCTTGTCCCCCTTCGCCTTGAGCGTCGCCATCTCCTTCTCCAGCAGTCGGCCAAGGTTGAAGTAGAGCTGGGCCATCGACTGCCCCGAGCCGCCGGAGGACTCCAGGGCCTTCATCTCGTCGATGGCGCGATTCACCTGGTTGGTGGCGATCAGGGACCGCAGCATCCGCTCGATCAGCTTGGCGCGCTGGGGGATCTCCTCCCCGGTGGGCTTCTTGTCGGCGATGGCCTTGGACATCGGGTCGAGCAGATCGAGGGCGTCCTTGGGACGGTCCTGGAAGAGGTAGATGTCGGCCAGGTCGCAGGCGTTGGACAGCAGGTCCTTGTCGGTGGGGGGGGTCTTGTTGTCCTGCTGGGTCTTGAGGGCAAGCTTCAGGTCGTCGATGGCCAGGTTGACCTCGGCCTTGGACTCCTCGGCCTTGTTCTCCTTGAGGAAGACCTGGCCCTGCCGCCAGTGCGAGGCGCCGGCCTTGGCCAGGGCCTCGGCGCGCTTGGGCGACTTCTCGCGGACGCCCTCCAGGGCCTTGGCGGCCTCACCGTGCCGACCGCGGACCCCCGCGACATTGGCCAGGGTTTCGCGGGCCTCGTCGCCCTGGTCGGTGTCGGCCCAGGTCTTGGCGGTGAAGTCGGCCACCCCGGCGAGGCGGTCCAGCGCGGAGTCGCGGCCGGGGTCGTCGGCGCCGTACTCGTTGAAAGCCTGGCCCAGGGCGGCCATGGCGATCTCGGCGGCCTTGGGGCCGAGTTCCGTCTTGGGATAGCCGCGCGCGATGTGCTCGGCGACAATCGCCGCCTCGTCGTAGCGCTTGGCCTCGTACAGGCAGTAGGCAAGCTGGCCCCGGGCGTGGTTGGCCTTCTCGACGTCCTTGACCATGTCGACCTTGCGCAGGACGATGCGGTAGAGGGTCAGGGCCTGGTCGAACTCCTGGGCCTCGGCCGCCTCGTCGGCCTGGTTCATGGCGTCGTCGACCTTGATGTTGGCCGGGATCGCCGCGCCGGCGGCCCCCTTGGGCTTGGCCTTCACCTGGCGGAGCAGCCGCATGGCCGAGGGCTTGTGGCGCGAGGCCCCGGCCTTGACGACCTCCTTGAGAACGTCGGAGGCCTTGCGGACGACCGCATCGCGGTTGGGGTCGTCGCGGGCCTCCGGGGCCTGCGCCTGGGCGAGGAGGTCCTTGCCAAGCTCGACCATCACGCCGAGGCCCTCCTCGGTGTGCCGCTCCTTGGAGTTGGCCTTCAACCAGTTGGCGGCATCGTCGGCGGCCTGGGCGAAGTCCTTGCGCTTGCCCTTGAGGATGATCCGGAAGTAGTCGACCTGGCGCTGGATCGGCCGGAGGCGGGGGTCGGGCTCGGCTAGCAGTTCGTCGTAGATGCCAATGGCCCTGCCGAAGTCGCCGGAGCCGCCGCGCTCCTCGTAGCACTTGGCCTGCCACATGCGAGCGACGACGCCAGCCATCTGGGTGCGGTGGTGGCGGGCGATGTCCTCGAAGGTCGCGACTCCCTTCTCCAGCAGGGTGTCGCGCGGCTTCTCCCCGCCCGGATACGTCTGGGCTTCCTCGTAGTCGACCAGGCCCCCTTGCAGGCGGGCGTCGATCCAGGCGATCAGGGCCCGGTCACGCTCGGCGCGGAGGGCGTCGTCCTCGGAAACCGACTTGGGCATGCCGTCGTAGGCGACCTTCAACTTCGCCTCGGCGCGGGCGTAGCAGGCGCGGGCCTGTCCGAAGAGGGTGCGGGCCTCGGCGGTCTTGCGCTGGGCCTCGCCAGGGGCCTTAACCTCGTCGCCCTGGAGGACGGCCAGGTGCCCGGCGTCCATCAGCACGCGGCCCTGCTGCTTGAGGGCCTCGCCGACCAGCGGATGGTCGGGGTGGTCGCGGAGAAAGACTTCCAGCTTCCGCCTGGCCCCCTCGAACAGGTGGGAACGGAGGTTGGAGTCGCCCGTTTGCGTCCCCTCGGCGAGCAGGCTCCGCCCCTCTTCCAGGTCGAGGATCGCGCGCAGGTCGCCCGGGGTGTCGCCGGCCGCCCGCAGCCCTTCCAGGTATTCCAGCGAGAGGTCGGAATAGCCCCGGTCGCGCAGGGCCTGGACGAACCGGAGCGCCCGGGCCGTCCCCGTGGAGAGCTGGTCGCCGGCCGCGTCGGCGGACGCGGAGGCAGCGGTCAGGCCCGCCAGGGCGAGGCCCAAGGTGAGAGCGAGGACGAGGCCGACGGCCTGGGTCGAGCGGCGACGCGGCATGGCGCGGGAGCCCCTGAGTCGGTCGGAATTGAGGTGCGAGTTGCGGACTCGGTTCCCTTGACTGTAATTCGCCCAGCCGAGCCCCGCAAGGGTTACCCCCGTTCCCCGACCCCGTGGCCGCCGGGCGGGCCAGCCGGTGGACCTCGCCGCGCGGGGGACTCTCTTCGGGCCGCCCGCCCACTCCAGGAAGGATAAGCCATGCGCCGACCCTGGGCGAATGGGGAGTAACGATCCACACGGGCTGAAGCCCGGTGGCTTTCTCACTAGGCCCGGAGGCCCGCGATTTCGCGCCGCGTTACTTCAGCGCCTCCCAACGACTGCGTTCTCCGAGAAAGCGGTGTCGTCGGTATGAAGCCGCTCGGACGACTAAGGTCCATTCTACCACGCGGAAGATCAACCGAGACGCGTAAGCCTCTTTTTATCAACACACGCAAGAGGGCTGGCTGAAGCCAGGGGACGTTTCCTCCACTTCCACTGAAGTGGAGTGGCTTCCACGGGCTAAAGCCTTAATATCTGTGACTTCCCCCGGCGGGAACTCAGGGATTCGCTTGGTGGTCGTGCAGGTAGCTCTCGACCATCAGGCGGAGGTTCCCGTCGACTTCCAGGCCCAGCGCCCGGCCCTTGGCGATCGCCTCGGCGGGGCTCCAGCGCTCCTTGAGGGCCTTGTCGAGCAGGACCATCGCCGCGGCACGCCCCCCCTTGCGGCAGTGGACCAGCACCTTCTGGGTGGCATGCTCGGCCAGGAACGCGCGGACCGACTCCACCAGGGCCTCCGTCAAGGGCGCTCCGCCAACGCCCGAATGCAGGTAGTCCATGCCCAGGGCGCGGACCTCCTGACCCTCCTCGGCCGTGCCCAGGGGCTGCTCCGGCTCGCCGTCGTTGCGGAGGTTGACCACCCCGGTATAGCCCTCGGACTTCAAGGCCGCCAGCTCCGCACGCGACGGCTGGTCCGCGATCGCAAGCCCCGCGTCGATCTGCTTCCGAATCATCACGATCCCCCCGCGCCTTGACCCTTGAGCGAATCGCCACCAGGCTACCCGACCCGAATCGCCCTTGACAAGTGCGAGCCTCCGCGGACAATACCCCCCGTTCGGTAAACCTCTACCTACCGTTCGGTATCATGCCCCAGCGGGGCCGAGGGTGTCGTTGCATGGCCAGCGTCCACGAGAAGTCGGAGACGAGCGTCGTGGCGGCGCAGATTGCGAGGACGGCGGCTCAGTTGTTCGCGGCCAAGGGGTACGAGGCGACCGCGGTGCGGGAGATTGTCGAGGCGGCGGGCGTCACCAAGCCCACGCTCTACTACCACTTCGGCAGCAAGGAGGGGCTGGCTCAAACCCTCCTGTCGGCGCCGATGGCCCGGCTGCAAGGGGAGTTGCGGGCGATCCTGGACGGACCGGGCGGCCCATTGGCGAAGGTGGAAGCGATGGCCGAGGCGCACTTCGGCTTCATCCGGGACGACCCCGACCGGGCCCGGCTGCTGTTCGCGCTGTTCTTCGGACCCCTGAGCACGGGGCTGGCGGCCGAGCAGGCACGGTCGTGCAGCGGGCTGTGCGAACTGGACGTGGAGGCGGCGAGGCGGCTGGCCGAGGCCGGGGTGATCGACGCGGCGCGGGTCGACGACTTCGCGATGGCCATGCGGGGGATGATCGTCCACTGGACCATGAATGCGCTGTATCGCGGGGGGGACCTGGGCCCTGGGCTGGCGCATCGCCTCGTGGGCGACGTGCTCTGGGGGTTCGCCGGGGCCGGGACGCGACCGAACGAGGAGCGCGCGGATGGGTGGTGATCGGAAGGGGCGGGTCCGGTGGTTCGCGACGGCCATGCTGCTGCCGGGGTTCGCCCTGGCGACGGGTTGCGGCCGGAAGGCCGAGCCCGTGGCCCTTGCGGACGCGAAGCCCAAGGTCGTCCCGGTGACGGTGGCGACCGTGGCGCAACGCCCGGTCGAACGGACGATCGAGGTCGTCGGCTCACTCAAGGGCTGGGACGATGTGACGATCGGCACGAAGCGGGCGGGACGGGTCGTCAAGGTCCTGCACGACATCGGCGACCGCGTCGAGCCGGGCGCGTCGCTGGTCGAGCTGGACGCCGCGGACTCCGACCTCGCGGTCATGCAGGCCGAGAAGCAGCTTGCCGCCGAACTCTCGAAGCTCGGGCTGACGGCGCTGCCGTCCCAGGATTTCGACGTTGCGAAGATCCCGGCCGTCGTCCAGGCGCATGTCTCGCTCGAGCGCTCGCAGCAGAACCTGGAGCGCCAGCGCACGCTCAACCAGCGTCGCGCCGGGACGTACCAGGACCTCCAGAACGCCGAGAACGACGAGCAAGGCGCCCAGGCGGCCCTGGACAACGCGACCCTGACGGCCCGCGCCACCCTGGCCATGGCGCGGGCCAGCCAGGTCGCCCTGGCCGTCGCGAAACAGGGGCGTACCGATATGGTGATCCGCGCTCCGGTCCCCTCGGCCCTGCCCCTGGGCAAGACCCGGCCCGTCGTCTTCGGCGTGTCGAAGCGGTCGGTCTCCGAGGGGCAGATGCTCGCCGTGGGCGAGGCCGTCCTGGCCCTGGTCGTCGAGGACCCCCTGAGGCTCTGGACCAACGTCTCCGAGCGCTTCGTCGCCGAGGTCAAGGTCGACCAGCCGGTGCGAATCCACGTCCTGGCCTATCCCGGCCGGACGTTCCAGGGCCGAGTCGCCCGGATCAACCCGGCGGTCGACCCCGTCAGCCGCACCTTCCAGGTCGAGACGGCCGTGCCCAACGACGAGGGCCTCTTGCGCCCCGGCGGCTTCGCCAAGGCGTCAATTTTGGTCCACAGCGAAGCCGACGCCGTGATCGTCCCGACCGAGTCGGTCGTCCGCTTCGCAGGCGTCACCAAGGTCTTCGTCGTCAAGGGGGACAAGGCCGGGTCCGTCAGCGTGGAGACCGGCCTGGAAGGCCCCGGCTGGGTCGAGGTGATCGGCGAAATCCACGCGGGCGAGCCCGTCGTCACCACCGGCCAGACCCAGCTCGCCGACGGGACCGCCGTGAAAATCCGCGAGCCCGCCAAGGATCAGGAGAAGGGCAAGGCGAAGGATCAAGGCAAGGCCGAAACGTCCCCCGTGCCGGTCGCCCAGAAGGGCTCTTGAGTCGGACGCTTGCGCAACCTCATGAGTGACTCAGATGAGCGACATCGACCCCATCGCGGCGCCGAGGATTGAGCACTCGCATTCCAAAAACCCCCGGAATAAACTCCCGGAATCTCCGCCACCGGGGTTTGATGACCCTTCCCGATTCCCCCGAGGTCCGTCAGATTCTACGAGTCTGGACCCGACCCCTATTTCGCAGGCGAAATCTCCGCTGAAACCCCGCACGCGGCCTGGAGCGGGGCGTACCCACGATGGATCAAAGGGAGTCGCGATGGCATCCTCGTGGCGCTCAACGGGGCTTTATTCTTCGCGTGACGGGGCTTTATTCTTCGCGTGGATGCAGCTTCGTGGGACAGATGACCCGGCCTCCGGCGACGGCCTGAGCATCGTGGAGTGCGTCGGACTGGCCGTCATGGGTGCGGCACTCGGATGGCTCGCCAACCGCGCGGAACTCGGATTCGCGTTTTCGATCTCGACAATTTTCGGCGCGGCAACCGGCTTGATTCGAGGCGAGATCGGGGAGGGGGGTGACTTTGCAGGCATACCCGCACTGCTGGTCGGATTACTCGCCATGATCCTGGTATTCGTCTTCCCGATGCTTCGTCGCCCGTAGACGGCCGCGAGATTTCTTCCGTTCAACGCCCTTAATCCCTCCTGGGCAACGAGGCCCGAACGATGACCATATCGGACGTCTGCATCAAGCGGCCGGTGTTCACCTGGGTGCTGGTGGCGATCCCGGTGGTGCTGGGGGTGGTGTCGTACAACCGGCTGGGGGTCGACCTCTTCCCCAACGTCGATTTCCCCGTCTGCTCGATCACGACTTCGCTGCCGGGGGCGGGCGTCGAGGAGGTGGAGACCTCCGTCACCAAGCCGATCGAGGACATCATCAACACCGTCGGCGGGATCGACGAGCTGCGCTCGACGACGACGGAGGGGGTGTCGGTGGTGACGGTGCAGTTCCTGCTGTCGAAGGACAGCAACGTCGGCACGCAGGAGATCCGCGACAAGGTCAACTCGATCCTCCAGGATCTTCCCGACGGAACCGAGACGCCGATTGTCGACAAGTTCCAGACCGACGCCTCGCCGGTGATGACGATCGCCGTCTCGGGGCGCCGTGACTTTCGCGAGGTGACGGAGATCGCTCGCAAGCGGATCAAGGAGCGGCTGGAAACGATCGACGGCGTCGGCGCGGTCAACCTCGTCGGCGGGCGGACGCGGGCGATGAACGTCGAGGTCGACGTCGACAAGCTCGGCGCCTTCAACCTGTCGGTCGAGGACGTGCGCACGGCGCT
>JAABUQ010003980.1_pt1 | contig 26040 bp, 19 predicted proteins | sample 5560001 | NCBI WGS metagenome assembly JAABUQ01 (sample SAMN10711888, study PRJNA513371) | rock metagenome | isolation source: Antarctica rocks | place: Antarctica: Victoria Land, Finger Mt nord | collected 2015-12-18 | reverse complement strand
GAGGCCCTCCCTGGTGCTGGCGATCGTGGTTGTGAACCAGTCGATCACGGGGCGGCCTCCCCTTCAAGACAAACTGTCAACCCGGTCGGACCACTTTCGATCCACTCTGCGACAGAGCCTCTCTTCCCCGATCCCGATCCGACGATTTCGATCCCCATCGGCTCCGGCCCGCGTCCGGGGCCTCCCGCGTCGTGCGCGTGCCCGGGTCGGCCCTGTGCTGTGGGCCACGGAGGTGTGTCGCCATGTCCAGCGATCCGTCCGCAATCCCGGGCCCCCTGCCCCGCTCGACGGCGGCCGGCGCCGGGGCGAGGGGCGAGGCCGGGTCCGTCGCCGAGAAGCCGAGGAACGGGCTGGCGGGGCTGAAATACTGGAGGTACGACGTCGGGTCGGGGCTGCTGGTGTCGCTGATCTCGCTGCCGTTCTCGCTGGGGATCGCGATCGCCTCGGGCGCCCCGCCGGTCTGCGGGCTGACGTCGGCGATCATCGCGGGGCTGGTCTTCCCGTTCGTGGGGGGGTCGTACATGACGATCGCGGGGCCGGCGGCCGGGCTCGCGCCGGTCCTGCTGGCGGCGATGACGGCGCTGGGGCGGGGCGACCTGGCGGCGGGCTATCCGCTGCTCCTGGTGGTGATCTGCCTGACGGGGGCGGTGCAGGTCGCGCTCAGCCTGGCGAAGGCCGCTCGGTTCGCGGCGATCTTCCCGTCGGCGGTGGTCGAGGGGATGCTCGCGGCGATCGGCCTGATGATCATCGCCAAGGAGCTGCCGCACTTCCTCGGCCATCCCTTCCACGCGCACGACTTCTTCGGCTACCTCCGGGAGTTGCCGGGCCAGATGCTCGTGCTGAACCCGAGGGTGACGATCACGGCGAGCCTCTGCCTGGCCCTGATCTTCGCGCTGACGGCGGTGAAGGCCCGATGGCTCAAGGTGGTCCCGCCGCAGGTGATCGCGGTCGTCTTCGGCGGCGTGGTCGCGTACGCCATCGGGCTCCGCGGCGGGGACCTGCTCTCGATCCCGAACGGCCTCCGGATCGTCACGCCGGACTTCTCCGGGCTGTTCGCCGACCGGGGGCTCTGGCTGACGGCGATCGTCGCGCTGGTCACGCTGACGATGGTCGACGGGGTGGAGTCGCTGGCGACGGCCTCGGCCATCGACAAGATCGACCCGTTCCACCGGAAGTCCGAGCCGAACCGGGTGCTCCTGGCGATGGGGATCTCGAACATCCTCTCGAGCATCGCGGGGGGCCTGACGATCATCCCCGGCGGGGTCAAGAGCAAGGCGAACATCGAGGGGGGGGGCCGGACCCTCTGGGCGAACTTCTACAACGCGTGCTTCCTGCTCTTCTTCCTCTACGTCGCCAGCTCGCTTATCAATAAGATCCCCTACGCGGCGCTCTCGGCGGTCCTGATGCACATCGGGTTCAAGCTCTGCCGGCCGAAGGTCTGGGCGCACGTCGCGTCGATCGGCCGCGAGCAGCTGTTGGTCTTCGCGATCACCGTGGTCGTCACGCTGGCGACCGACCTGCTGGTCGGGATCGCGGCGGGGATCCTCGCCAAGCTGCTGCTGACCCTGGGGCTGACCGCCGCGGCGAGCACGCCGGGCCGTCGCGACCTCGGGGCCTTCCGCCGGCTCGCCACGCTCTTCCGGAGCCCGGTCCGGGGCCGCGCGCTGGTCGGCGGCGTCTATCACCTGTCGTTCGCCGGCCCGCTGGTCAGCTTCAACGCCCTGCCGGTGAACGAGGCCCTGGGGGCGGCCCCGGGCGATTCGAGCGAAGTCGTCCTGCACCTCGACGAGGACGTGACCCTCGTCGACCACACCTCGTGCGAAAACCTCCTGCACTTCGCCGAGGAATACGAGAGGAACGGGAGGGGGCACGTCCGGTTCGAAGGGATGGACCACATGAAGGCGAAGGCTCACGACTACGCGCCGCTGCACCTGGCCGCCTCCGGGCTGCTCCCGAGGCATCCGCTGTCCTGGGTCGGCCGGCTCCTGTCCCGGGCGACCGCCCGGCTCGCGCCGCCGCGGCCCCCCGGTCCGGCCTCGGCCGCCGACCGCGCCCTGCTCGACCACCTCGCCTTCCAGGACCGCGACCCGTCGTCGAGCCCGGCCGACGACCTCCGCTGGGCCAGCCTCTCGGCGGCCGAGGCCCCGAAGGGCCGGTGGGACGAGCTCGACAAGCACTCCCTCTCCGACCCGGACGCGCCCAGGCTCTGATCGCCGGCCGGGCCCGTGCCCGCGGCGCGCGGCGGCCTCCCGGGATCGGTCGGGGAGGCCGTCGGCGATCGGGGTCGGGATCGGGATCGGGGGGGCGGGCGACGCTCAGGGCGAGGTCGCGTAGTTCGGGTTCGCGGCGTGGGCGAAGTCGGGGTCGTAGTAGCTCTTGATCCCGTCGTTGGTCGGGACGGCCGGGGCGTCGGGGTTGAACTCGGGGGTGACCCGGCCGCACCAGTTGGCCCCGATCGGCGCGGCGCACGAGTCGAGGTGGTAGGCGACGATCTCGGGGAGCAGGTGCCGCCGGACCCGGTCCCAGTGCAGGGCGTACTGGACGTCGGTGTGGGTGGCCTCGTTGCCGTCCTCGGGGTAGCGGAGGTCGCGCGCGTTCCGCGCGGCGTCGCCGTGGCGCATCTGGAAGAAGCCGATCGGGCAGTAGCCCTCGGTCTCGTGGACGTACCGGGCCATGAGGGGGAACTCCCTCGGGGTCTCGACGATCGACGACCAGATATACTGCGGCTTGGGCCGGGCGGCGAAGTCGCGCCAGGCGGCGGCGTTCGGGACGGCGACCCGGTCGATCCCGTAGAGGCAGGCCTTGTCGAGGTCAAGCCGGGAGAGGGCGCGCGACGTGTGCGGCGGCAGGACGATGTCGCCGTCCATCGTGACGACCCACCCGCGCCGGTGGCACTGGTCGAGGCCCTTGTTGATCGCCTTGCCCTTCGCGAACCGGGCGCCCCGGTGATAGAAGAGGCCGGTCGAGAGGCACTTGACCCCGTACTCGCGGCAGAGGTCGCGGGTCGGGTCGTCGAAGTCGCCGTCGCTGGTGATGACGACGATCTTGCGGATGTGCGGCATGTTCAGCGGGAGGGTGATCCGCAGGAAGTCGTGATACCGGGACGCCGTGATGACCGCTTCGTCGATGAACATCGCGCTCGGGGCTCCGTGGATGGGGTCGCCGGACGGGCTCCCGGCCCGCCGGCCTGTTTCCCCCCTATCATCGGGCCCGCGCGGGCGGTTGATCACTTGACCGAGATATGATCCTTGATCTGGCCGAAGATCCCTTCCTTGATGCCCTCGACCTTCATGACGTCCTCGATCGTCTCGAACGGCCGGGCCTTGACGATCGCGGCCGAGCGGACGGGGCCGATCCCGGGCAGCTCCTCCAGCTCCTCGACGGTCGCCGTGTTGAGGTTGATCCTCCGGCCGGCCCCGAGGGCCGCCTTCTTCCGGCGCTGGTGCTCGGGGGTGTCCTCCCTGGTCGCCTCCTTCGCGGCGGTCGTTTTGGACATCGCCTCCTTGCGGGTCGCCTCCTTGGTGACGGTCGTCTCCTTGCGGATCGCCTCCTTGGTGGCGTTCCGGGGGACCGTCCCCTTCGCGGCGGGGGGCTCGGCGACCCGGAGGTGCGGGGCGATCTCGGCGTAGAGGGCGGGGCTAATCCCGGCCACCCGCGCGACGTCCTCGACCCGGGCGAACGGCCGGGCCTTGACGATCGCCGCGGCGCGGGCCGGGCCGATCCCGGGCAGCTCCTCCAGCTCCTCGACCGGGGCGGCGTTCAGGTCGATCTTCCTGCCGGGGGGCAGGGCGACTTTCTTGGCCTCGGCCTCGCCGACCTTCACCCGGGGGGCGAGCCCGGCGAAGAGGGTCGGGGTGACGCCCTTGAGCGACTTCAGGTCGTCGATGCTCCGGTGCGGGCGGGCCCGGACGATCTCGCGGGCGATCGTCGGCGTCATGCCGGGCAGCTCCTCGAGCTGGGCGACGGTGGCGGTGTTCAGGTCGAGCTTCTCGCGGGCGACGGCCTTGGCGGGCATCTCGGCCGTCTTGGTCTTGGTCGTCCCCTTGGTGACGGTCGCCTGCCCCCGGGCCGTGGCCGTCGGGCCGATCGTGAGCGCGAGTCCGAGCGCGAGTCCGAGTCCGAGTCCGAGCGTGGTACGCATGCGATCCGACTCCTGTCGGGAGGGTGGAGGGGGCGGACTATCGGCGCCGGGCGGTGCCCGGTGCGTCCCAGCGTAACCGACCCGATGCGTCCGACCTGGGTGGAATCGGCCGAAAATGCCCGCCGATCGGGGCGACGGCGGGGGACTTGTCCCGGCCGTTGCGCGGAGATATGGTTCCTCGCGGACCCCGGCGATTCGGGCCCGGCTCGGACGGCGAAGGACGGATGGGCGGAGGGAGGGAGGGTGCCGCGATGGAGACGGTCGGCGGTCGCGCGGAGGCGGGGCGGTTCACCAACCCGATCGCGGGGGTCGCGCTGGGCGACCCGTTCGTGCTCCGGCACCGGGGGCGGTTCTACCTCTACGGGACGAACGACGGCCCCCCCCTGCCCGACGGCCGGGCGATCCCCGTCTATCGGTCGGACGACCTGATCCGCTGGGAGCCGCTGGGCGGGGCGCTCGAGCCGGCCGACCCCTCGGCCGACCACTGGGCCCCGGAGGTCCTCGCCTGGGACGGCAAGTTCTTCATGGTCGTCAGCTACGGCGACGTCGACCGGTCCGGGCATGCGCTCTGGGTCGCCGTGGCCGACCGTCCCGAGGGCCCGTTCCGGCTCCGCCAGAGGGTCAGCGCGGCGGACGAGGCGTTCTCGATCGACGGGTCGTGGCTGCTCGACGACGACGGGTCGCTGTACCTGTTCCGCTGCCTCGACTTCGTCGACGACGCCGACCCGCCGCACGGGACCGGGGTCGTCGTCCAGCCGATGCGCGACCCCTTGACCCCGTCGGGCCCCCCGTCGACCGTGCTCCGGGCGCACGCCCCCTGGCAGCTCTTCCAGGCCGACCGGACGATGCCGCTGTACGGCGGGCGACGGTTCGCCGAGTGGACGACGATCGAGGGCCCGGCCCCGGTCCGCCGGGGGGGCCGGTACTACTGCGGTTATAGCGGCGGGAACTACGCGGGGGCCTACGGGACGGGCGAGGCCGTCGCCGACCGCCCGCTCGGCCCGTATCGCGACGCCCGGGGGGCCACCGGACCGATCTTCGGCACGGCCCCGGGGCTGGTCGAGGGGCCGGGGCACTTCTCCGTGATCCGGCCCGACCTCGTGCACGACTGGGTCGTCCTCCACGGCCGGACCCCCGGCGAGCCGGTCCGCCGGGTCTGGCTCTGCCCGGCCGAGTGGGGCGAGCACGGCGTCACGATCGGCGCGCTGACCGACCGCCCCCAGCCGAGCCCCCCCCTGCCCGACGACCTCTCCCGGTTCGACGGCCCCGACGGGACGATGCCCGACGGATGGACGCCCGACGGCGGCACCTGGGCGCTCGACGGCGACGGCCTCCGCCGCCGCGACCCGGGAGACGGCTCGCCCGCCCACGCCTGGCGCGACGGCCTCGCGGCGGAGGGAGACCTGGTCGTCGAGGCCTATCTGAAGTTCCCCGACCCGGGGACGGCCGCCGGGGCGGGGCTCGTCCTCCGGCCCGAGGCCGGGGCGCTGACGGTCGAGGCCGGCCGCGACGGGGTCGTCGTCGTCGGGGCCGACGGCCGGCCGTCCGCGGCCCCCTGGCCGACGCTGGGTTATGAAGTGCCCGACCTCGCGGCGTATCGCCGGGTCGAGGTCCGCACCCGGGGGGGGACGGCGGAGGTCCGGGTCGACGGCGTGGTCGTCGCGCGGGGGGCGGCCGTCCCCGCCGGCCCGGCCCGGGTCGGCCTGCGGGCGCGGGGCGTCGCGGAGTTCGACGCGGTGTCCGTGACCGTCGTCGCCGGTTGACATGTTGGTTTTGTCGCCATCCGGGCCCACTGGCCTTGCAGCCACGCGGGCGTGAGCTAAGATTAGGTCGGGTAGCCTGCCTGGCAACAATGGATTGAGCCGGGAGCCTCTCGGATGCTCGAGTGCCTCTCCCTCCGCGCGGAGGATGCGCGCCGCGACCGTCGGTGGCACGACGGTCACCCGATCGACGCAACATCCGGCACGACCCTCGCGGGGCGTCCCGCTCGGCCAAGGAGCCGGCACATGACCGGGACCGGGTGGGGGACGTCGGCCGCCGAGTTCCGCTGGGCCGTCGGGATCGAGAACACCTTCATCCCGCACACGAGGGCCGGGCACCGTCGGCTCGACGAGTACGAGCTGATGGACCACTACCGGCTCTGGCGCGACGACCTGGACCGGGCCGCGGACCTCGGGATCTCGACGATCCGCTACGGGATCCCCTGGTACAAGGTGAACCCGCGCCCGGGGGTCTTCGACTGGTCGTGGACCGACGAGGTGATCGAGCACCTGGTCGTGACCAAGGGGCTCGAGCCGATCGTCGACCTGATGCACTACGGGACGCCGCTCTGGCTGGACAACCACTTCGTCAACGCGTCGTACCCGCGCCGGGTCGCCGAGTATGCCGAGCGGTTCGCCGAGCGGTACGGGTCGGCGGTGCACAGCTACACGCCGCTGAACGAGCCGGCGGTGACGGCGGCCTTCTGCGGGCGGGACGGCCGGTGGCCGCCGTACCTCTCGGGGGACGACGGCTTCGTCAAGGTCCTGCTGTCGCTGGCCGAGGGGATGGTCCGGACGGCGGAGGCGCTGCGGGCGTCGCGGCCCGACACGACGCTCGTGCACGTCGAGGACGTCGGCCTGACCCTCGCCGCGACGCGGGCGATGGCCGGGGCCGCGGCCGAGGCGCAGCTCGACCGGCTCCTGCCGCTGGACCTCGCCTGCGGGAAGGTCACCCCCGGCCACCCGCGGTACGGCTGGCTCGTCGAGCACGGCGCCGACGAGCGGCAGCTCGCGCTCGTGGCCGACCGCGCCCCCCGGTGGGACGTCCTCGGCGTGAACTTCTACCCGTGGTCCAACCGCCGGATCTCCCGGGCCCGCGACGGCTCGACCCGGGCGAGGATGGTCCCGACCCCCGCCCCGTCGCTGGCCGACGCCCTCCGCCTCGTCCACGGCCGCTACGGCCTCCCCCTCATGGTCACCGAGACCAGCGCCACCGGCACCCACCTCGAGCGCGCCCGGTGGATGCACGAGACCCTCGGCGCGGTCCGGCAGGCCCGGTCCGAGGGGCTCCCGATCGTCGGCTACACCTGGTTCCCGATGTTCACGATGGTCGAGTGGAAGTACCGATGGTCCCGCAAGGGGCTGGAGGAGCACCTGCTCCACCTCGGCCTCTACGACGTCCTGCCGCGCGACGGCCGGATGGACCGCGAGCCGACGCCGCTGGTCGACGCCTATCGACGGCACGTCGCCTGCCCCTCGGCCGCCGTCGGCGAGTGGCCCTCGGCCGGCTCCCCCCCGCTCGCCCCGGAGCCCCTCGTGCTCGTCGCCTGATCGATCGCCCGCGCCGCCCGGACCCCCGGCGGCATCGCCCGCCGCGGGGTCGATTATCCTTGTGTTTTCACTATGGAATATCAGGCAATTGTGGCCGCGATGTCTCCATGAAATCGACTCCGGTTGGTGGATGCATTGAGAAGTGACGGTGCAAGAAACGTCTCATCACTTTCCTGGGTTTATTGACGAATCCGGTCGGCCGAGTGCAGGATAGGGCGTCGGCGGACGTCCCCGATGATTGGCACCATTCTTGCAGTTCGTGGGGTGCGATGCCCGACCAGGGCCCGCTCCCGGTGGCCGCCGTCGGATGAAAGGCCTCCGTGGCCAAGAGAAACGGGCCGTCGCCGACCGGGTCGAAGGACGACCCGGCCCCGGGCGATTCCGGCCCCCTCGATCGCGGCCCGACGCCCCGCCCGGGAGTCGGCCGGGACCCGATCCCCCGCCCATCACCGCAGGCCAACCGGAGTTGATCTGATGCGTCCGATCCCCCGCGCAAATGCCGAGCCGCCTGTCCTCGTCTGCCACAGCCATCTGCGCTGGGACTGGGTGTATCAGAGGCCGCAACACCTGCTGAGCCGGCTGGCGCGACACTGGCCGGTGATCGTTGAGGAGGAGCCGACCTTCGACGACCGCCCGGCGGGCCTGGACGTGATCCCCGCCGCGCCCGGCGTCACGGTCCTCCGCCCGCACCGCCGCGCCGACGCCGACCACGACCTGGGCGCCCTGGTCGAGGATTACATCCGGATGGCCCGCGCCGGGCGGCCGATGGTCCGCTGGTTCTACTCGGCCCTGTTCGCGACCTACGGCGACCGGCTGGCCCCGGGCCAGGTGGTCGTCTACGACTGCATGGACGAGCTCGCCAGCTTCGCCGGGGCCCCCGCCGGGCTCCGCCAGGCCGAGGAGAAGCTGCTGGCCCGCGCCGACATTGTCTTCACCGGAGGGCGCAGCCTCTACGAGTCGAAACAGGGCCGCAACCCGAGCGTCCACTGCTTCCCCTCGGCCGTCGAGCCCGAGCACTTCGCCCGGGCGCTCGACCCGGCCTTGCCCCTGCCGGCCGACGTGGCGGCGCTGCCGCGGCCGATCTTCGGCTACTACGGCGCGGTCGACGAGCGGCTCGACTACGGCCTGATCGCCGCCCTGGCCGACGCCAACCGGTCGGGGTCGGTCGTCCTGGTCGGCCCGACCATCAAGGTCGACCCCGCGTCGCTGCCCTCGCGGCCGAACCTGCACTACCTCGGCCAGCGGTCGTACGCCGAGCTGCCGGGCTACCTCAAGTCGTTCGACGTCTGCCTGATGCCTTGGGCCCTGAACGAGGCGACCCGCTCGATCAGCCCGACCAAGACGCTCGAATACATGGCCGGGGGCAAGCCGATCGTCTCGACGGCGGTGAAGGACGTCGTCCGCGACCACGGCGACCTCGTGTTCGTCGCCGACGACCGCGACGGGTTCGTCGCCGCGGCGATGGGGGCGGTCGCCGGGTTCGACGAGGAGCGCCGCGAGGCCGGCCGGGAGCGGGCCGACGAGCACGGCTGGGACGCCGTCGCCGACGCGATGCGGGGGCTGGTCGAGGCGTGCCGGGCCGCCGGGGCCGGCCCCAGGGCGAAGCCGCGTTTGACGAAGGTCAAGGCCGATGATGTGAAGAACCTGATCGTCGGCGGCGGCCCCGCCGGCCTCAGCGCCGGGCTGCACCTCGACGACTCCGACTTCCTCCTGGCCGACCGCCACGACCGCGCCGGCGGGCTCTGCCGGTCGATCGTCCAGGACGGATTCACGTTCGACTACGCCGGCCACATCTTCTTCACCCCCGACAAGTACGTCGATGGCCTCTTCCGCAGCGTCCTGGGCGAGAACTTCCACGAGCAGCAGCGGGAGAGCTGGGTCTACCTCTACGACGCCTACCAGCGCTATCCGTTCCAGGGGAACCTCTACGGCCTGCCCCCGGCCGTGGTCAAGGAGTGCCTCCTGGGCGTGATCGAGGCCTCGAGGCACGCCAGCCCGGCGATCGCCGGCCTGGTCGCCAACGTCAAGGGGAACGGCCACGGCGACGGCCACGCCGCGCCGGCCAACTTCATCGAGTGGAGCAAGATGACGTTCGGCGAGGGGATCACCCGCCACTTCATGCAGCCGTACAACTTCAAGGTCTGGGGGATCGACCCGGCGCGGATGAGCAGCGACTGGATCGCGGGCCGGGTGCTCACCCCCTCGCTCGACGAGGTGATCGAGGGGGCCTTGCAACGCGGCCGGGCCGACCTCGGGCCGAATGCCCGGTTCGGCTACCCGCTCCGCGGCGGCTGCGAGATGTTCGTCTCCGGCCTGGCCCGTCGGGTCGCGGCCCGAGGCGGGGCCTCCTCGTTCGGCCGGTCGCTCGTCCGGCTCGACCCGGCGAAGCGACGCGCCACCTTCCGCGTCGAGGACCCGGGCTCGTCGCGGCCGAGGCTCGAGACCGTCGGCTACGACGTCCTCTACCCGAGCGTCCCCCTGCCCGACCTGATCCGCGCCATCCCCGACGCCCCCGACGCCGTCCGGCGCGCCGCCGAGTCGCTGCCGAGCACGGCCGTCGTCTGCGTCAACCTCGGCATCGACCGCGAGAAGGTCACCGAGAAGCACTGGATCTACTATCCCGAGTCCCAGGATAAGTACATCTTCCAGCGCATCTTCGTCCAGTCGAACGCCTCGCCCTACACCGCCCCGCCGGGCCACAGCGCCCTGACCTTCGAGATCAGCCACTCGAAGTCCAAGCCGCTGCCGGTGAAGGGCAAGCGGGCCTTGGTCGACGCCTGCGTCGCCGGCCTGAAGCGGACCGACCTCTGGCGCGAGGGGGACAACGTCGTCTTCGAGCAGGTGGTCGGGATGCCGCACGCCTACATCCCCTTCACGCCCGAGCGGCAGGGGAACCTCGACGTGATCAACGCCTACCTCCACGGCCGCGGGATCTACCCGATCGGCCGGTTCGGCGAGTGGAAGTACGTCAATCAGGACGGCGCGATCCTGTCGGCGAAGCGGGTCGTCGAGTCGGTCCGGTCGGGCGAGGTGCCCCGCCCGTCGCCGGCCCCGACGGCCCCGACGTCGAGCCCGGCGTCCGTCGCGGCCCGGGCCAACGGCTCGGTCTCGGCGGTCCGCAACCCTTGACCCACGCCCCCGGGGCCCGGTACACCGGGCGATAAGATCCCGCGGGCCGCGGCCTCCGCCGCCGGCCCGCCCCCCTGAGGAGCATCGAAGGATGGAGCATCTCCGATCCGAGGTCGGCGGCCAGACGCTGACCGAGCGGGAATCGTCGACGTCCGGGCGCGACCTGCCCTGGGTCAGGGTCGCCCCCGGACGTCGTTATTTCGAGACCGAGGACGGCGCCCCGTTCCTGATCATCGGCCAGAACGACGCGCTGACCTGGCCCGAGCTCGAGGGCCTGCTCGGCCGGAAGGACGTGGAGTCGGTCGACCGGCACCTCGCCTACCTCGCGTCACTCGGCGTCACCACGCTCCGGGTGATGCTCGAATACGTCGGCGACGGGCTCTACCTCGAGCACAGGCCCGGCGAGTTCGACATGGTGACGGTCCGCGCCGTCGACGACCTGGTGGCCCTCTGCGAGCGGCACGGGCTCCGCCTCCTGCTCACGCCGTTCGACACGTTCTTCACCTACCTGATGTGGGCCGAGCACCCGTACAACGCCGAGCGCGGCGGCCCCTGCCGGCGCCGGCTCGACCTGCTGATGGACCCCGAGGGCATGGCGGCGGTCAAGCGCCGGGTGGCCTTCGCCGTCGAGCGGTGGGGGGGGTCGGGGGCGGTCTTCGCCTGGGACCTCTGGAACGAGCTCGGCCACCACCACGGCGTCGAGGACGAGGCCGTCGACGACGAGACGGCCGGCCTGCTCATGGGCGTCGTCGCCGACCTCTCGGCCTTCGTCCGCGGGATCGAGCGGCGGCTCTTCGGCAAGGACCACCTCCAGACCGTCAGCCACTTCGGCTCCGAGCCGAGGGGCCGGCTCGCCGACCTGATCTTCCGCCACCCCGACCTCGACTTCGCCACCACCCACATCTACGAGCCCGGCGCGATCGACTCGCCCGAGAACACCGTGGCCGCCGCCGACGCGATGGCCCGCTGGGTCCGGCACGCCCTCGGCGAGATCGCCGACGGCCGCCCGTTCACCGACAGCGAGACCGGCCCGATCCACACGTATAAAGACCTCGGGATCACCCTGCCCGACGCCTTCGACCTCGGCTACTTCCGCCACATGTCGTGGGCCCACCTGGCCAGCGGCGGCGCCGGCGGCGGGATGCGCTGGCCGAACCGGCACCCGCACACCCTGACCCCCGGGATGCGGCAGGCGCAGGGCGTCATGGCCGACTTCGCCCGCCTGGTCGACTGGCGGAACTTCGCCGCCCACAACGTCTCGGCGCAGGCCGTCGCCCGCCCCGAGGACCTGCTCGTCTACGCCTGCGCCGACGACCGACAGGCCGTCGCCTGGGTCATCCGCGCCCGCGACCAACTCGGCGGCGAGGGGGAACTCCCCTTCCGGCCGATCCTCAAGGACGCGACGCTGGTCCTCCCCCCGATGACCCCCGGCGCCTACGACGTCACGTGCATGGAGACCCACCACGGCCACACCCTGGGCGAGTTCGCCGTCGAGGCCGGGACCGGCCCGCTCCTGATCGACCTGCCCCCGTTCCGCCACGACCTGGCCGTCGCCGTCCGGGCGCGCGGGGCCGACTGACCGTCGGCGGTCGGGGTCGTCGGCCCCTCGCGGGCCCAGCCCCCGACCGCGCTTCAGACCGGGACGTGTCGGAGTGGAGGATCAAGGCCGGGCCTTCGGATCCCCGGCCGGGGTGACCGCCGCCTTGCCGGCCGCGGCCGGTCCCGCCTTGAGGTCCACTGCGTTCTCCCGCTCCGCCCGCGGCAGGCTCCCGGGTTCCATCATCCCCGCGAGATCGAAGGGTTCACCTTTGGCCTTCTCGAAATCCTGCCGCTGCCGCTTCGTCAGGAACCGGGAGATTTCCTGGCCGGCCGAGGCCCGCAGCTCCTGCCGTCGGCGGAAGTTCTCTTCGAGCCGATCCGCGTTCGCGATCCGGAAGTCCCGCTCCTCGTCGGCCGTCGGCCGGCGGGACTTCTCGCGTCGGGTCGCGTCGCGAAGCGTGTTCCGGAAAGCGATCTGGTCGCGCAGATTTGTCGTATTTGCATCAGTGTATTTATTATAAGCGGCGAGGATGTTCTCCGTCTGATCCGGCCTGAGATGGAAGGCGTCGCGGAACTCCGGGTCGACCAGTGCGAAGACCCCCTTGATCTGGAGGTAGATCTCGGTCAGGCGACGGACCTGGTCCGGCTTCATCACCCTTCGCATCGCGCGGAAGTCGACCTGATGCTGGGCCCCGATGACGGCATGTGGGTCGGCGAAGAGGTCGAAGTGTTCTTCGCGGATGCGACGGTTGAGCTCCTCGCCGTGGATCTTCCGGTCGGCATAAAGGCCTTCCTTGATCTCGGCAAACTGTTTGGGCGTGAGGCCGATCTCCTTCCTGACCTCCGGCCAATCGAGGAGGACCGCAGGCGACCCGAGGCCGACGCTATCCTGGACCGTGCCCGTCCCGTCGGCCCATCGCTTCTTCTCGACCGTCTCGCCTTGCTTCACGACGGTTTGATCTTTACCCGCGGTACCGCCCGCTTGTGGTTCCAGTGCCAACGTCGCGACGATGAGAAGCGTTATCATGGCGGATTCTTCTCTCGCGGTCTATGCGTCGATGCGATGCGGCGAACGTAACATCACCCCTCCTCTCGAGCAAGCGTTTTCCCGGACGTCGCTTCGCGTCGACCGGACCGCTCGCCAACCATGCCGTGGTCGGGGATCGCCGCGAAAAGGTGCGTATGCCTAGATTTCTGTTCGCCACCGGGATCGAGGGGAGCTATCCGGTCATCCCCGACGGCCGGGGCGGGACGACCCGCCACGACCAGATGGAGGCCAGCGACCACTATCGGCGGTGGCGCGAGGACTTCGACCTGGTGGCCGGGCTCGGCGTCAGCCACCTCCGGTGGGGGCCGCCGATCCACTCGACCTGGCTCGGGCCGGGGCGGTACGACTGGGGGTTCGCCGACGAGGCGCTCGCGTACCTCGCCGGGCTCGGGGTCGAGCCGATCCTCGACCTCTGCCACTTCGGCCTGCCCGACTGGCTGGGCAATACGTTCCAGAACCCCGACTTCCCCGCCGAGTTCGCGCGCTACGCCGGAGACCTGGCGCGGCGGTATCCCCGGGTCCGGTTCTTCACGCCGGTCAACGAGATCTACATCTGCGCGCGCTTCAGCGCCGAGCTGGGCTGGTGGAACGAGCGGCTGACGAGCCGGGGCGTGGTCGCCACGCCCGACCCGGACGACCGGCCGGCGGGGGGCGTCTGGGAGGCCGGGCCGGGGGCCGAGGTCCCCTTCGTCACGGCGCTCAAGGGGATGTGCCGCGCCAGCATCCTGGCGATGGAGGCCGTCCTGCACGCGAGCCCCGGGGCGCTCTTCGTCCAGAGCGAGAGCACCGAGTATTACCACCCGGCCTCGCCCGACGTCGACGCCCGCGCCCGGTTCCTCAACCTCCGGCGGTTCCTCTCGCTCGACCTGACCTACGGCCGCCACGTCTCGGCGCCGATCTATCAGTACCTGAACGACAACGGCCTCGGCCGCGCCGAGTACGACTGGTTCATGACCCGAGGTCCCCGGCTCCGGCACCGCTGCATCCTCGGGACCGACTACTACAAGACGAACGAGCAGCTCGTGCACCCCGACGGCCGGATCCATCCGGTCGGCGAGGTGCTCGGATATTATGTGGTGATGAAGGATTACGAGAGTCGCTATCACCTGCCCGTGATGCACACCGAGACGAACTTCCCCGACCCCGACGGGGCGTCCGACTGGCTCTGGCGGCAGGCGTCGAGCGTCCGCCGGCTGCGGATCGACCTGGTCCCGGTGGTCGGCTTCACCTGGTACGGCCTGACCGACATGACCGACTGGGACGTCGCCCTGCGCGAGAAGCGCGGGGTGGTCAACCCGATCGGCCTGTTCGACCTCGACCGCCGCGAGCGCCCGGTGGCCGCCGCCTTCCGCCGGCTCGTCCGCGACTACGGCCACATCCGGGCCTGGGACTCGGCGCTCTCGCACCTCGAATCCCTGGTCGAGTCCGACCGCCCTCCGGCCTGATCAGGCCGGCTCGGATCGCCCCGGATCGGGCGGGACGCTTGCCGTGCCATCTGTTACCGTAGAAAGACGACGGCGGGGCCGAAGTCGCGGGCCCGCGACATCCGGGGAGGGGCGCCGATGGCGGCCAACCACGATCGGACCGAGCCCTACCTGCGTGAGATCCCCGGCGCGGCCCACGCGGCGACGGTCGCGTTGACGCCCCCCGAATCGGGATCGGGTTCGGGGTCCGGGCCCAGGTCCGGGGCCCCGCCCCGCCCCCGGACGGACGAGGCCGACCCGGGGATGACCCGCGTGGCGATGGTCGAGGGGAGCGGCCCGCACCTCTCGACCGAGACCGACGCACTCCGTCAGCGGCGGCTCCGCGCCGCGGCGGGGTTCCTGATCGTGTCGCTCGCGGTCTTCCTCGCCTGGCGGCTGGTGTTCAGCCAGACCGACCTCTGGCCCTTGAATGTCGCGGTGATCAGCGGGACCGGCGCGGCGATGGTCCTGCTCTACGACCCGAGGGCGATCCCCGCCCGTCGGCTCCGGGCGATCGAGTTCGCGATCTTCGGCCTGATGGTCCTGTACCTGGCGGTCCGCCAGTATCACGCGATGGTCACCGGCCCCCGAGACGGCTCGCACCTCCTGGCCGCGACGCGGGGGTCGATCCTCGGCGTCGTCCTGCTGATGTTCAACTACACCGTCTTCATCCCTAACACCTGGCGCGACGCCTCGAAGGTGATCCTCACATTCGCCGTCGCGCCGATCGTCACGAAGGCCGTCGTCCTGGTGACCCACCCCGCGATCTTCCGCGCGATGCACGAGGCGGCGTCGGTCTCGATGATCAGCGAGAACATCGCCTTCATGGCGGTCGCCTCGGCCCTGTCGATCTACGGGGCGCACGTCCTCAACGTCCTGCGGACCGAGGCGTTCGAGGCGCGGCAGCTCAACCAGTACCGGCTGGTGGCGCCGATCGGCTCGGGCGGGATGGGGGACGTCTACCTCGCCGAGCACCGGCTGATGAAGCGGCCGTGCGCCCTGAAGCTGATCCGGCCGGAGCGGGCGAACGACCCCCGCTCGGTCGCCCGGTTCGAGCGCGAGGTCCGCGCCACCGCCCGGCTCTCGCACCCGAACACGGTCGAGATCTTCGACTACGGCCGGACCGAGGACGGGACGTTCTACTACGTGATGGAATACCTGCCGGGTATGAGCCTGGAGGAGATCGTCGCGAAGCACGGCCCGATGCCGCCCGGCCGCGCGGTCCACCTGCTCCGCCAGGCCTGCGGGGCGCTGGGCGAGGCGCACGCCTCGGGCCTGATCCATCGCGACCTCAAGCCCGCGAACATCTTCGCCGCGAAGCGGGGGGGGCGGCACGACGTCGCCAAGCTGCTCGACTTCGGGCTGGTGAAGGACCTCTGCGACGCCGAGGGGAACCCCGACCTCGCCCGCGAGCACACCGTCCAGGGGACGCCCTTGTACATGGCGCCCGAGCAGGTGCAGGGCCGGCCCGACCTCGACCACCGGATCGACCTCTACGCCCTCGGCTGCATCGCCTACACCCTGCTGACCGGCCGCCCGCCGTTCGAGCGCGAGACCCGCGTCGCCGTGATGACCGCCCACGCCCACGAGCCGGTCGTCCCCCCCTCGGACCTCCGCGAGGAGGTCCCCGACGACCTCGAGCGGGTGATCCTCCGCTGCCTGGCCAAGGACCCCGCCGCGCGCTACCCCGACGCCGAGGTCCTCGAAGCGGCCCTGGCCTCGTGCGCCTCGGCCGCCGACTGGGACGCCCGCGTCGCCGACCGCTGGTGGCGCGAGAACGAGCCCGCCCGGGGCCACGAGCGGAGCCGCCACGAGCACGAGCCGGCGTGCTCGGCCTGAATCCTCATTCATCCGGTCGATGGGGGTGAAGGCCCGGGAAGCCCCGGTCCGGGAAATCTCCCGCGCGGAGAAGTTGGCGGCGCAGGGACGGCCCGGCCTCGAATAATCGGGCTGGCCGCCGACGGCCGGGGCGGGGGCCTCGGCCGGGGCGGCGGGTGCGGGGGTCGGCGAGGGGTTTACTTGGTGCCCTTGGCCATCTCGAGCCGGGACATCAGCTCCTTGCAGGTGGCGATGTGCCGCTCGATGATCGTCCGGGCCTCGTCGAGGATCGGGGCCATCTCGGCCGAGGCGTGCTTGCGGAAGACGACCCCGTGGTCGAAGAGGGCGTAGTGGGCGTCGAGCTGCGAGCCGACGAACCGCTTGTCGAACTCGACCCCCTGGAGCTTGCCCTGCTCGGCCTTGGTCGTGGCGATGCACTGGTCGGCGACCTCGTGGTCGATGGCGATCAGGCGGCCCGCCCCCGCGCCGATCGGGGCCCGGCCGACGTTCAGCGCGACGCCCTCCTTGCGGTCCTCGCGCGAGCCGGCGACGGGGCTCGGGTACTCGTAGCCGAGCTCCTGGAGCCGCTTCTTCAGCGTGACATGCTCCTCGATCTCGGCGTTGGCGAACTTCTTGACGTCCTCGTGCGAGATCTTCTCGAGGGCGAACTTGCAGACCTCGATCTGCTTGCGGCCCTTGATCAGCAGGCAGGCCGCCAGCCCGGGATCCTCGTAGTTCATCTTCTCGTCGGAGCGGGCCTGGGCCCCCTGCTGCCCGCGGGCCACGGCCGCCAGGCCGAGGAACGGGACGGCCCCCGCGCCCGCCGCCATCATCTTCCGCCTCGAAAGCTTCGCCATCTCCGCCTCCTGATGTCTGGACGCACACCCTGTCGGTCGGTGCCCGACCGCCCCGGCCGAACCGCCCCGGCCGAGAGATGCGCACAAGTCGGCATATTCTGTGCCGCCGGCCCGCCGACCTGCGATATGGCTCGGGGTCGGGTCGTCCGGACCCTCCCGAATGCGGACCCGCGAGGGCGCATGAATTGCGAGCATACGAGACGATCGAGTCGGAGGGATGGGGCGTCCGGGTCGCCCTACCGGGGCCTGTCGGGCCCTGGGACTTCACGCAACGAGAGGGCGATCATCATGGCCGAGCACGGATCGAGCGTCGTAGCCGTCTATCCGGACCACGAGTCGGCGGAGGAGGCCGTCAAGGCGCTGGAGGCGGCGGGGTTCTCGCTGAAGAACCTCTCGATCATGGGCCGGGACTTCCAGGCGACCGAGCACCCGGTCGGGTTCGTGACGACGGGCGACGTGGCCTCGCAGGGGGCGCACGCGGGGGCCTGGGCGGGCGGGATCTTCGGCCTGCTGATGGGGGCGGCGTTCCTGATCCTGCCGGGGGTCGGCCCGGTGGTCGTGGCGGGCCCGCTCGCCGCGGCGCTGCTCGGCGGGGTCGAGGGGGCGATCGCCGGCGCGGCTCTGGGCGGGATCGGCGGCGCCCTGGTCGGCCTGGGCGTCTCGAAGGAGAGGGCCGTTAAGTACGAGACCGAGCTGAAGGCCGGCAAGTTCGTCGTCACCCTCCGGGGCACCCCCGACGAGGCCGACCGGGCCAAGGGCCTCCTCGAAGGGGGCCGGGCCGAGACGACCGAGGTCTTCAGCCAGGGCGCCGGAGTCTGATTTGGATGGGGCGGCCCGGCCCGGATACCCCCGCGACGGGTCCCGCGAGGACGCTGGATTATCCCCCGGGTCCGGCTAGGATGGGAGCGCGGGCGCGGGCGCAGGCCCCGTCGCCGTCGCTCCCCCTCTCCGAGGCCCACCCATGCCGAGCCTGATCCTGGCCCTCGCCCTGGCCGCCGCGCCGGCCGGCGACGCCCCGCCGACGCCCGACGTCCTCCGCGCGGCGGCCGCGCGGTGCGACCGGCTCCTGAAATCGAGCCTCGTCGATTTCTACCTGCCGGCCGAGGTCGATCGCGATCGCGGCGGCTACTACGAGGCCCTCACGGGCGGCAAGTTCGCCCCGACGGGCGAGAAGTTCCTCGTCATGCAGGCGAGGCAGCTCTGGTTCTTCAGCACGCTCGCCCTGGAGGGGATCGAGACGGATGCCGCGCTGGCCGCCGCGAAGTCCGGGTACCGCTTCCTGGAGGACCACTTCCGCGACCGGCCCAACGGCGGCTACTTCGCCAGGGTGACCGACGCGGGCGGGCCGGTCGACGCGCGTAAGCATGTGTATCTCAACGCCTTCGCCCTGTACGGCCTGGTCGCCTACCACCGGGCGAGCGGCGACCCCGCCGCGCTCGAGGCCGCGAAGGCCCTCTTCGCGACCCTGGACGCCCGCGCCTTCGACCGCGACCACGGCGGCTACCTCGAGTTCTTCTCCGACGACTGGCGGCCGGTCGTCGACCCGAAGGCCACCGGCTACGTCGGGGCGATCGGGGTCAAGACATATAACACCCACCTCCACGTCCTCGAGGCCTTCACCGCGCTCTATCGGGCCTGGCCCGACGCGCGGCTCCGGGACCGGCTCGACGAGCTGATCGTCATCAACGTCCAGGCGGTCCGCCACCCCGAGGTCGCGTGCAACATCGACGCCCACCACCCCGACTGGCGGATCGTCGACGAGCCCAAGGGCCTCCGCGCCAGCTACGGCCACGACATCGAATGCGCCTGGCTCGTCCTCGACGCCGCGGAGGCGCTGGGACGTTCCCCCTCGACGCTCCGCGGGTGGGCCGACACGCTCTGCAAGGCCAGCCTCAAGCACGGCTTCGACCGTGACCACGGCGGCTTCTTCTACGCCGGCCCACCGGGCGGCCCGGCGGACGACACCCGGAAGGAGTGGTGGGTCCAGGCCGAGGCCCTCCCGGCGATGCTCCGCCTCTACCGCCTCACGGGCGACCGCACCTACTACGACGCCTTCGCGCGGACGCTCGACTTCGTCGAGTCGCACCAGGTCGCCCCCGGGGGGGGCTGGTACGCGACGAGGAAGGCCGACGGCTCCCCCCAGGACGACCGCCTCAGCTCCCCCTGGCAGTGCGCCTACCACGACGGCCGCGCGCTGATCCTGTCGCGTCGGTGGCTGACCGGGCTGGCCGACGGCCGCCCATGACGGCCGCATCTTGATCTCGATCGGACGTCGCCGGGACCGGAGCGGCGGGACGACCGTGGGCGCGGCCGTCCCGCCGGGGCGTCCTCAGACGTTCCTCCGCCTCGGGACCTGGAACGAGAAGACCTCAAGTTGGTTCGTGTCGTCGTTCACGGCGGCGAGCGAGACCAGGCCCGTCGGAGACGCCTGGATCGCGATTCCGAAGGGCGCGGCGGGCATCGTGGCCAGGAGCGAGAACTGCGCGACGAACCGGCCGCCCCTCGTGTACTCGACGATCTCGCTCTGCTGGTTGGGGTCGGCATTGACCGCGTCGCTGTTGGCGGCGATCAGGTTGCCGTTCGGGGCTAGCGTCAGGCCGAGCGGCCCGTGGAGGTGGACGTTGTCCTGGACGACCAGGACGCCCCGTCCGCGGTCGACGCGCGACCGCTCGGCGTTCGGCACGGCGAAGATGGCGTTGTCGAGCGTCGAGGCGACGTAGAGCACGTCGTGCACACGGTCATACGCCAGGCCCGCCGGCCCGATGACCAGCGCGGCGGGGTCGGTCCGGTGGGCGTAGCCCGAGGCGATCTGCGTCGTGTGGCTCCGGACCCCGCGATGGTCGGCCGCGATGTCGATCCGCGTGATCGTCCCGCTCAGGACGTTCGAGACGAAGATGCTCGCGTGCGACCCGCGGTCGTCGATCGTCAGGTCCCACGGCCCGTTCAGGAGGGCCGGGCTGGAGACCGTGCCGACCAGGTGCCCGAGCCGGTCGAGCACGATCAGCGAGCCCTGCCCGACCGTGGCCGACGTCCCGTCGGTGGTGGGGACGTTGCCGACGATCACGTACCCGCTCTTCAAGATCCCCAGCGCCGTGGTCAGGCCGAGGCCCTTGGGCCCCTGGTAGAAGGTCGTCACCCGGCCCTGGGGCGTCACGTCGACGATCGTCGTCCCGGTCCCCTGGAGGTTCCCGGCGCCGTTGAAGTTGGCGACCAGGACGTCGCCGGGATGGATCGGGCTGTTCGTCGGGAAGCCCCGGGGGACGAACGCGACCCCGTACGGGTTCAGGTCGCCGTTGGCCGGGACCGTCGAGACCCGCAGCTGGGGCGCGGCGGGCAGGTTGTTGATCACCGAGGTGACGGGCGTCACGCTCATCATCGCACGGGCCTCTAGCCCCTCGATCGTCGGCCGGCGGGCCTGCCGTCGCTGTCGGAGCGAATTCATGGGTGCGGTCCTCTGGTTCCGGGGATGATCGGCCGAGTCCGTCCGGGGCCTCGCCGGCAGCCCCGACGACTGGACCAGGTCATATTACCCAAATAACCAAATTTTCCCAGACCTTTTTCTCAACGGGGATTGTTTTCTCGTGTCATCGGGCCGGAGCCCTGGGAAGGACGGTCTCCTTCCTCGTCAGGCCGGGCCTCGTCGACGACGACCAGGACCTCCAGCGTCCTGGGGCCGTGGACCCCTTCGACCCGGTTCAGCTCGATGTCCGAGGTGGCCGACGGCCCGGAGATCCAGGTCATCGGCCGGTCCGAGACGCCGACGAGCCGGGCGACCGCCTCGGGGACGAGGCCGACGACCTGGTCGGCCCGGATCACGCAGAGGTGGTAGTCCGGCAGGAGCGTCAGGGCCCGTCGCCCCTGGCCGGGGCCGCCGTCGAGCACGATCGTCCCGGTCTGGGCGATCCCCAGGGCGCACCCGGTCAGGACGCCGTCGACGGCGTCGAGCTCGCGGTGCGAGAGGCCCCGGTCGCGGACGACCTCGACCCCTTCGGGGGCCCAACCGTCGGGGAGGTCGGCCGGGACGGCCAGCCGGCGGACCCCTCGGGCCGCGCAGGCCGACGCGATCGCCGGGGCCAGGCCCGCCGGGGCCACCCGGCGGACGACCGCCCGATACTCCTCGACCCGCCCGATGAACTGGCCGAGGATCTCCTCATGCGAGCCTCCGTCGCCGCGTCGGTAGTCGCGCGCGATCGGGACGTCATCGGGGGCCTCGGCCCTCGGGACGTCGGCCAGGGACTCGCGGATCCGGCGGAGGACCTCGTCGCGGGCCGGGGTCATGGTCGGGCCTTCCTCCACCACTCGCGGAACGTCTCGGCGGCGACGGGGACCATGTCGCGCATCGTCGACCAGCCGGCGAGCGGGCCGGGGAGGCTCTCGATGGACCCCTTGCGGGCCAGCGGCCACTGGCCGAGCCGGCCGAGCCGCTGCGCCGTCTCGTAGCGGCGACGGCCGGCGAAGGTCCAGGCCAGGAGCTTCATCGCGGCCCCCTCGGGGTCGAACCGGCCCGTCCCGTCGTCCTGCTTCTGGCGGACGACCTTGCCCCGGAGGTGGATCAGGACCTCGGGGATGTTGATCTTCACCGGGCAGACGTCGTAGCAGGCCCCGCAGAGCGACGAGGCATACGGGAGCGACTCGGCGTTCTCCTCGCCCACCAATAGCGGCGTCAGGATCGCGCCGATCGGGCCGGGATAGACCGAGTGGTAGGCGTGCCCGCCGGTCCGCTCGTAGACCGGGCAGACGTTCAGGCAGGCGCTGCACCGGATGCAGTTCAGCGACTGGCGGCCGACCCCGTCGCCGAGGACCCGGGTCCGCCCGTTGTCGAGCAGGACCAGGTGGAACTCCTGGGGGCCGTCGCCGGGGGTCACGCCGGTCCAGAAGGATGTGTACGGGTTCATCCGCTCGGCCGTCGACGACCGGGGGAGCAGTTGCATGAAGACTTCCATGTCCGACCACGACGGGACGACCTTCTCGATCCCCATGATCGAGACGAGGACCCGGGGCAAGGTCACGCACATCCGGCCGTTGCCCTCGGACTCGACGACGCAGACGGTCCCCGTCTCGGCCACGGCGAAGTTGGCCCCGCTGACGGCCATCGGGGCCTCGAGGAACTTGCGACGGAGGTGGAGCCGCGCCGCCCTCGCCAGGTCCTTCGGCTCGTCGGTCAGGCCGGCGACGTCCTCGAGCTTGTCGAGGAAGAGCTCGCGGATCTCGGACCGATTCTTGTGGATCGCCGGGACCAGGATGTGCGACGACCGGTCCCCGGCGAGCTGGACGATCAGCTCGGCCAGGTCGGTCTCGGTGACCTCGACCCCGGCGGCCTCCAGCTCGGCGTTCAGGCCGATCTCGTCGGTCGTCAGCGACTTGACCTTGATGACCTGCTCGGCCCCGCAGTCGCGCGCGATCCGGGCCACGATCCGCCGGGCCTCGTCGGCGTCGCGGGCCCAGTGGACCGTCCCCCCGGCGCGGGCGACGGACTCCTCGAGCTGGACGAGGTAGCGGTCGAGGTGGCGGAGGGTCCGCTCCTTGATGGCGCGGCCGGCCTCGCGGAGGGCCTCCCAGTCGGGCATCTCGCCGACTGCCGCGGCCCGCTTGCCGCGGATCGTCCGGGTCGCCTTGCCCATGTTCCGCCGGAGCTGGGTGTCGGCCAGGGCGAGCCGCGCGGCCTCGGGGAACGGCATCGTCGCCGACGTCGGCAGTCCTTCAGAGCCCATGCGTCCCGCCCTTCTCGGCCTCGGTCGAGGCGAGGATCTCCGCCAGGTGGACCACGGCCACCCCCGCCCGCTGGCGGTGCAGGGCCCCGCCGATCTGCATCAGGCACGAGTTGTCGGCCGAGGCACACGCCTCGGCGCGGGTGTCGAGGATGCACCGGAGCTTGTCGCCGAGCATGGCCATCGACGTATCCGCATTCTTGACGGCGAACGTCCCGCCGAACCCGCAGCACTCGTCCGCCTGCGGGAGGTCGACCAGGTCGATCCCCCGGACGGCCCGGAGCAGCCTCAGCGGGGCGTCCCCCACGCGCAGGGCGCGGAGCGAGTGGCAGGTCGGGTGGTAGGTCACCCGGTGGGGGTAATACGCCCCGACGTCCTCGACCCCGAGGACCCCGACCAGGAACTCCGACAGCTCGAAGACCCGGGGCGCGAGCGCGGCCACGTCCTCGGCGAGCCTCGGGTCGCCGGCCAGCTCGGCGGCCGATGCGTAGATGTGCCGGACCATCCCGACGCACGACGCCGACGGCGAGACCACGACCTCGGCATCGCGGAAGACCTCGACGAACCGGCGGATCAGCGGGATCGCCTCGCGCTGATAGCCGGTGTTGTAGTGCATCTGGCCGCAGCAGGTCTGGTCCATCGGGAAGTCGACGGCGTGGCCGAGCCGCTCCAGCAGCCGGACGACCGACCGGCCGGTCTCGGGGAAGAGGGTGTCGTTGAAGCAAGTGATGAACAACGAGACGCGCATGGACCTCTCGGTCTGAAGGCCGCGACCCTGGGGGGCACGCCCGGGCGGGAGGTCTATCGTACTCGCGCGGCCGGCGATCGTCGATCGGCCAGGGAGGCCCCGAATCGAGTTCGGGCCCCGGCCCCGCGGGGGGCCCGGGCGACCTTGCCGCTTGTAGCGGGGACGCGGTGTGATATCCTGGATGTCAAGGCCTCCCGGATGAACGCGACGGGCCGCCCGCCACGGGGACGACGCCCGGGCCTCCCCGGCCCGACCCTGCGAGCCCCCCGCCGTGCCCGCCCGCGCCCCCACCCCCGCGGGTCGTCGCCAGCCCACCGCCCCCGACCGACCGATTTAGCCCTCCCTCCCGAGGAGCAGACCCCATGACCGAGCCTACCCCGGGCGCCTCCCGGCGCGGATTTCTCAGGACGACCGGCGCGGTGGCCGCGACCTCGGCGCTGGCCGGCGTCGCGATCCCGTCGGTCCACGCCGCCGAGGACAACACGCTCCGCGTCGCCCTGATCGGCTGCGGCGGCCGGGGCACCGGCGCCGCGGCCAACGCCCTGGCCACCAAGAGCGGCCCGATCAAGGTCGTCGCCATGGCCGACGTCTTCCAGGACAAGCTCGACGACAGCTACAAGGAGCTGAAGGAGAAGCTCGGGGACAGGGTCGACGTCGCCGACGACCGCAAGTTCGTCGGCTTCGACGGCTACCAGAAGGCGATGGACGCGCTCAAGCCGGGCGACATCGCCATCCTCGCCACCCCGCCCGCCTTCCGCTGGGTCCAGTTCGCCTACGCGATCCAGAAGGGCCTGCATACCTTCATGGAGAAGCCCGTCACCGTCGACGGCCCGACCTCGCGGAAGATGTTCGCCCTGGCCGACGAGGCCAAGAAGAAGAACCTCAAGGTCGGCGTCGGCCTGATGTGCCGCCACTGCGAGGCCCGCGAGGAGCTGTACCACCGGATCAAGGACGGCCAGATCGGCGACATCATCATGCTCCGGGCCTACCGCCAGACCGGCCCGGTCGGCTCGGCGCTCACCCCGCCGAGGCCCCCGGGCATCAGCGAGCTGATGTACCAGATCCGCAAGTTCCACGGCTTCCTCTGGGCCTCCGGCGGCTGCTACAGCGACTTCCTGATCCACAACATCGACGAATGCTGCTGGATGAAGGACGCCTGGCCCGTCACCGCCGCCGGCTCGGGCGCCCGCGGCTACCGGGGCGACTGCATCGATCAGAACTTCGACACGTACTCGGTCGAGTACACGTTCGACGACGGCGCCAAGATGTTCCTGGAGGGGCGGAACGTCCCCGGCTGCCACCAGGAGTTCGCCAGCTACGTCCACGGGACGAAGGGGATGGCCGTCATCTCGTCGAACTCGCACACCCCGGCCAAGTGCCGGATCTACAAGGGCCAGAAGGTCGCCCGCGCCGACCTCGCCTGGTCGTTCCCGCCCCCCGAGCAGAACCCGTACCAGCTCGAGTGGGACCACCTGGTCAACGCAATCCGCAAGGACAAGCTCTACAACGAGGTCAGGCGCGGCGTCGAGGCGAGCCTCGTCACCTCGATGGGCCGGATGGCGGCGCACACCGGGCAGGTCGTCACGTTCAACGACATGCTCAACTGCACCCACGAGTTCGCCCCCGAGGTCGACAAGCTCGCGCTGAACGGCCCGGCCCCGATCAAGGCCGACTCGTGGGGCAAGTACCCCCACCCCCAGCCCGGCCTCGTCCGCGACCGCGAGTTCTGACCCGGCCGCCCCTCGCCGGGCCTCCCCCGCCCGGGGCCCGGCCGACCCCTCGGCCCGACCCGACTCACCCTCCCCGCCCCGGGGAGGGTTCTTTTTTGGCCCCGCCGTGATCCCCCTCGCAACCGACGGTCGCGCCTCGTATCGTGTCCGGAGGATGCCCCGGCCCGCCCCGGGCCCGCAACCTCTTACGGGAGAGCCGCGATGAGCCGACCGGACCCGATCGCATCGAAGACCAGCCGACGGGCCCTGCTCGCGGGCGTCGCCGGCGCCTCCGTCGTCGGCCTCTCGGCCACCTCCCGGTCCGCGCAGGCCGCCGCCCAGGTCTCCGAGAAGGCCGTCAAGAACGGCCGGATCAAGCAGTCGCTCGTCCACTGGTGCTACGCCCCCCACTTCGACGTGCCGACGATGATCAAGGTCGCCAGGGCAGGGCTTACGCATCGATTTCAGCGGTGGCCAGCACTTTGAGGAGGTAGTCGGCATCGAGTGCGCAGACCATGCGTTTCGCTCGGGCGCCCCGCTTTAATGTCTTCTCTTGGCGGAGTAAGCTG
>JAABUQ010003979.1_pt1 | contig 26045 bp, 24 predicted proteins | sample 5560001 | NCBI WGS metagenome assembly JAABUQ01 (sample SAMN10711888, study PRJNA513371) | rock metagenome | isolation source: Antarctica rocks | place: Antarctica: Victoria Land, Finger Mt nord | collected 2015-12-18 | reverse complement strand
GGAGCAGCGCCACTCAATAAGGCGGAGCCTCAATCACCGTGGCATGGCTGCCGGCGCACTACGCGCTGGCAGCCATGCCGGGCGGACCTATGACAGCCCAGCCTCTGGCGTCGTCAGGACAGCGCGCGCCTCGTCGGCAGCGACCCGTCACGCCGCCCGCGCAGGTTGAACGCCAGCACCAGCAGCAGCGCCCCGAACACCAGCGCGTAGCCGCCCAGCCACCAGGTCAGGACCAGCGCACCCGTGGCCGGCATCTCCCAGAGCAGGACGCCCCAAGCCAACGAGACCAGGCCGGACAGCGCCAGCAGCCAGCGCCCATGCCCGCCATGCAGGCGCCACGCAGCCGCCAGCATCAACGCCCCGGTGACGACCGACCAGACGCCAAGCAGGGTCACGGCGACCAGCACCGTCAAGCCCGGCACCAGCAAGGCCGCGGCACCCGCCGCCAGGTCGACGGCGCCCTCCAAAATCAGCAGCCCCCAACGTTCGTGCCGCGCCGCGGCGCGGACCCCGGCTACGATGGCGAACACGCCGTCCGCCAGCATGTAGGCGGCGAACAGCAGCACGAGCGATGCCACTGTGGTGAAAGGAAGGATCAGCGCCGCCAGGCCAAAAAGGATGGCAAACACGCCGCGCAGCGCCATGGCCCACCAGTTGCGGGCCAGCAACGCGCTCATGGCGTCCATCCTTGAGCCATGGGGGCCGCCGCCGCTGCCAGGGACGCTCATCCCATTCGTGAAATCAAGCATGCTCGACCTTCATGTCCTGCCTTTGCCACGATGTCGCCGACTTCGCCGGGAACGCAAGCCAGAACATCGTGCGGCGCCCTGCCGTTCTTCACCATAGCGCGCGCAGCGCGCAAAGCCCCCGGGCACAGGAACCAATCATAGGAATCGCCCTACGGCCTTTTCGGCGGCGCGTATCGCAGCAAACAGGCTAGGCGCCGCGCCGGAAGCGACCAAGGCAAACAGGCTGCCCGGCCCGTACTGCCGCCGCAGCACTGTGAACCGGGCCGTCCGCAGCCGTCCCGGTCCGGCGTGCACCTCCAGGCGGAACTCGCCCACGTCGGCCAACAGCCTGCCCTTCGGGCCGCGACGCCATCTTGGTGCCGTGACGTGGGGCACGAGGCTTAGGCCCTCTCCAATGTGAAAGGCATTAACTCGCCAATGCCACGATTGTGCTAGGGCTGGTAAGACAAGTTTAAGTGCGCAGCCCATGCCGTCACAGTTTCCAGGCGACCCGCCGCTTTGCGGCGTGGGCAACGGGACGGCTTGCCGGTATGATGGCGCACGCACAGGGCCAGGCCGACGGCCTGCCCACCTGGAGGAGAACCCGCGATGGACGACATCAAGGCAGCCACGGCCAAGCACCACGAGGACGCCGCGCATCAGTTCGAGGTGGCCGCCAAAATGCACCACGAGGCCGCCAAGCACTGCGCGTCGGGCAACTTTGAGAAGTCCGAGCACCTGGCCACCACCGCGGCAGAGGCCGAGGCGGTGGCGAACCGGCACGCGTTGCAGGCTCTGGACCAGTATCGCCATCACGCCCAGGAGACCGCGGACCGCAAGGCCGAGGCCGCAGCGGAGGAGGCGACACGCGCCGCGAAACACGAGGCCAAGGCGTCTGCCAAAGGCTAGGCGCGGCGAGCCGTGACGGACGCCCCAGGCGGCCGGCCGCCTATGCGCCAGGCGCTGCATCGGCTGACAATCGCGACGCATGGCAAGGGCCTGGTCGAGATCACCCGCGAGGTCCTCGCTTGGACCGCGGCCCAGGGCGTCGAGACCGGCCTGCTCACGCTGTGGTGCCGCCACACCTCGGCCTCGCTCACCGTGCAGGAGAACGCCGCCCCGGCCGTGCGGGAGGACATCGCCCGCTACTTCGAGGCCCTCGTGCCCGAGGACCCCGCACGTTACGCCCATGACGAGGAAGGGCCGGACGACATGCCGGCGCACCTGCGCGCCATGCTGACCCAGACGCAACTGTCGATCCCGGTGGCGGGCGGCGTCCCGGTGCTGGGCACCTGGCAAGGCGTGTACCTGTTCGAGCACCGCCGCCGCCCGCACCGCCGCGAAATCGTGCTGCATCTGCTAGGCGAGTAGCCGCCGGGGCGGGCGGCTGCCCGCGTCCGTGGAACGCTGGCCTTATGCCGGGCCAACCCGCCAGCAACAGCGGCGGTGCGGCGGCGACTCATACTTCTGTGCATGAATATCATGACGGCTGGCCCGCTAACCGGGCTATGCCGCCATGCCCATACATATGGCCGACGACGCGCTCCTGATCGAACGACGCCGCCTTAATCAGACAGGAGCTTCCTCGGAAGACCCCGTCCCAGGAGACATACCATGAAGACTCTTTATCTCGCCGCCGCCGTCGCGTTGAGCCTCGGTGCCGCCCCTGCCTTCGCCGGCGAGGGCAACGGCGACCCCTTCCCGTTCAGTGTGGGAGGCCAGACCACCCGCACCTACGCAGCGCCGCAGCAATATGTCGACACGGGTTCGCAGGCTTACCCGCACGTCGCGGGACGCCCAGGCACCGGCCTGGAGAACCCGGCTGGCTCGCAGGCGCAGTTTGCCGACACGGGTTCGCAGGCTTACCCGAACGTCGCGGGCCGGGCTGGTTCTGACTTGCCCAGCCTCGCCGGCAACGTGCTGCCGACCAATGGCAGCCAGGGCATCGTGCAGACCGCCAACTCCCTGCCGGCGCACTTCGAGGACGGTACGGTGCCTTACATGCAGGCGAACCGGGTTCATAACTGGATGGTGGCCCACGCCCAACGGCCCGCAGCCGTCGCCTCGACGGTGCAGCGCACGCCCGGCGGCTGATCGCCGCCGCACAAAACAGACTGCGATGCGTCCCGGGCGGCTTCTGCCCGGGCGCCTCAACCGGAAGAAAACGATGAATATACGTATCCTCAGCCTCGCCGCCTCGCTCGCCTTCACGTTCGGCGGCGCGGCCTTGGCACAACCGGCGGTCGGCCCGATGCCCGGCCCGGCCCCGGTCTACTCCATCGCATCGAGCGCGGTCGGGCGTTGGCTCTATGACCTGAAGGGCCAGCGGATCGGCAGCGTCCGCAAGCTCGAAGACGGCGGCCGGACCGCGGTCGTCATGGTCGGCTCCTACTTCCAAATCGGCAGCCACGAGGCCCGGATACCGGCCAGCGCGTTGTCCGTCGAGGACGGCAAGGCCGTGCTCCACGATGACACCGTCCAGGCGCTGAACACCGTCAGCCGGCAGTAGCCGCACGGGGCTGCAGGCATCAGCTATTCCAGCATGGTGCCGCGCAGCGCCCGCAGCCGGGCGGCATTGAGGCCCAGCCCGTCCTCAAGCAGCCGTCCCGAAGACCCGTAGTTTCTGATCGCCTGGTCTAACGCGCCTTCCAGCAACGGACGGTGCGCGGTCAGCAGGGTGTCGCGCACCGCGTCCGGGGTTTCGGGCGGCAGCGCGTGTTCGCGTCGCCAAATCCGGTTGGTCGCAAGATAGTCCGCCATCACCGCCTCCCGCGGCACGCCGAGCGCGGTCAGCAGCAGGGCCGCGCCGAAGCCGGTCCGGTCCTTGCCGGCCGAGCAATGGAACAGCAGCGGCAGCCGCTCCTCCAGCAGCAGCGCAAACAGCGCGCGGTAGCGCGGCAGATGCTCGCCCGCGTAGGCGGCGTAGGCGGCCTGCAGCAGGGCATACGTGTCCTCCCCCGTCGCCTCCTCCCGCCGGAGCAGGTCGCGAAGCGAGGCGCCGACCCGTGGCTCAATCGGCAGCGGCACCACGTCCGGGGTGTCGGCGCCAGGCCGGGAGGGCGCGCGCTCGCTTTCCCGTATGCCCCGCAGGTCGCAGATGGTGCGGATGCCGAGCGTGCTGAACCGGGCCAGGTCCGCATCCGTCAGGTTCGCCAGCGACGCGCTGCGGAACACCCGGCCCATCCGCACGCGCCGCCCGTCCATCGTGCGATAGCCGCCGAGGTCCCGAAGGTTGGAGCAGCCCTCCAACGCGATCACCCGAGGCAACCCGGCGTCGCCCGCCAAACCCGTTTCCATTCCATCCTCCGGCCGTTCGTAGAAACACGATAGCCGGTTCCGGGCCGGCAGCCAGCGCCGCCCGGCCAAAGATGATACGCCTCGTTTACTCCCGGGCGGCGGGGCACTAACCTCCGCGCAACGGCGGACAGCGCCGAACCCCAAGGAGAGACGCCCCATGCCGATGCGCCGCCTGCCGCCTGCCCCCGCGCTCGCCCTCGCGTTCGGCCTGCCCGGCGCCGCTTCCGCCGCCGACCCGATCCGCATCGGCGTGATCGCCGAGAACTCCGCCATCGCCGGCATCGCCATCCCGAACGCCGCCCAGGTCGCGGCCGAGGAGATCAATGCCCATGGCGGGGTGGACGGGCGCATGATCGAGATCGTCGCCTACGACGACCACAACTCCGCCGCCGACGCGGTGCGCGCTTTCCAGCGCGCGGCAAACCAGGACAAGGTGCACGCGGTGATCGCCACCTACACCAGCGAGGTCGCCCTCGCCTTGGAACCCTGGGCCGGGCGGCTGAAGATCCCGACGATCACGCCGGGCGCTGCGAGCGACGAGATCTCCAAGCGCATCCACGGCGACTACGACCACCTGAAATACTTCTTCCACGGCTACCTGACCTCGGCGTTCCTGGCGCAGTCCGTGTGCGACGCGGCCAAGGACCTGCTGACCGATAGCAAGCTCAAGATGAAGACCGCGGTCATCATGAGCGAGGACGCCGCCTGGACCACGCCGCTCGACGCCGGCTACGAGGCCTGCTTGCCAAAGGTCGGCCTCAAGGTGCTGGACCACATCCGCATGTCGCCGGACACCACGGACTTCACCCCGATCTACAACGGCATCGAGGGCAAGAAGCCCGACGTGATCGTGACCGGCATCAGCCATGTCGGCGTGCAGCCGACGGTGCAATGGGCCAACCAGCAGGTGCCGATCCCAATGTTCGGCATCTCGTCCCAGGCCACGTCCAGCACGTTCTGGAAGGACACCAACGGCGCGACGGAGGGCGTGGTCCTGCAGCTCGTCGCGGTCGACACGGTCGCCAGCACGCCCAAGACGATCCCGTTCGCCGCCGCCTATATGAAGAAGTTCGGCATCAGCCCGGCCTACTCGGGCTACGGCGCCTATGACGACGTGTATCTCATCGCCGATGCCATCCGCCGCAATGGCGGCACCGATCCCGACAAGATGGTGACGGCGCTGGAAGCCGCGGACTACGAGGGCACGGTCGGGCACGTCCAGTTCTTCGGCAAGGACGCGCCGTTCACCCACGCCATCAAATACGGGCCGGACACCGTGAGCGGCCTGGTCGTGCAATGGCAGGACGGCAAGCAGGTGGCGGTCTGGCCGCCGGCCGTCGCGACCGGCACGCTGCGCTTCCCCGGCTTCGTGAAGGTGGCGAACTAAACCAGGCGCCGCGGGGTGCTCGGCCTCCAGATCCTCATCGACGGCTTCGCGGTCAGCGCGCTGTACGGCTTGGGCGCCATCGGCTTCACCCTGCTGTTCGGCGTGTCCGGCGTGCTGAACCTGGCCCATGGCGGCATCCTGCTGGTGGCGGCGGTGGTCGCGTGGCTGCTGGCGGACCAGGTTGGCGCGTATGGGGCCGCCGCCGCCGGGCTGCTGGCCGGCATCGCCATGGCGTTCGCGACCTACCTCCTGGTGGTCCGCCCGATCCAACGCTCCCCGGCGATCCCGTCTGAGGAGAAAGAGATCTTCGTCCTCACCGGCACGCTGCTCTGGGGCATCATGATTCAGGAGGCGGTTGCCTACTTCACCACCACCAGTCCGCACACCGTCCGCCCGCTGATCGCCGGGGTCACGGTGATGGGCGGGGTACGGACGCCGACCAACGAGATCCTGACCGCCGTGCTGTGCTGGGCCGCCATCGGGCTGCTGTGGCTGCTGGTCAACCGGACGCGCGCCGGCAAGGCGCTGCTGGCGGCGTCGATCAACCCGCGCGGCCTGACGCTGCTGGGGTTCGAGCTGCAGCGCATCTATCTGCTGGTCTGGGCGATCTACGGCGTGCTGGCCGGCACGGCGGGAGTGCTGCTCGGCGCGTTCCTCGGCGTGTCGTCGGAGAACGCGGGCACGCTGACCGCCTCCGCCTTCTCCATCGTCGTGCTCGGGGGCTTGGGCAGCGTGGCCGGGTCGCTGCTGGCGGCCTACGCGGTCGGCTACCTGGAGACGATCACCGCCTACCTGATCTCGCCCTCGCTCCGCACCATCCCAGCGCTGCTCCTGCTGGTGGTCGTGGTGTATTTGCGGCCGCAGGGCCTCTTGGGGCGGCGCTGATGCGGGGCCTGCTGCGCTCGCGGCTGTTCTGGGCCGCCCTGCTGGCGCTTGCGGTTGCCGCCGTGCTGCCGCTTGGCGTGTCCGGCTATGTGCTGGGCCTGCTGACGCTCGCCTACTACTTCGGCGTGTTCGCCATGGCCTGGGACCTGCTGTTCGGCTTCGCGGGCGAAGTGAACTTCGGCCCGACCTTCCTTGTCGGCCTCGGCGCCTACGGGGCCGGCATCCTCAACAGCGAGGCCGGGCTGCCCATTCCGGTCTGCGTGCTGTTCGGCGCGGTGCTGGCCGTCGCCGGGGGGCTGCTGCTGGCGGTGCCGGCCCTGCGGCTGAGCGGGCCGTATTTCGGGCTGATCACCCTGGTCGCCGTGCTGCTGTTGCAGCAGATGGTGACGGTGTTCGCCCAGTACAGCGGCGGGGAGATCGGCCTCACCATCCCCGACGTGATGTCGATCGACGAAACCACCAACTACTACATCGCGCTCGGCTTCATGGCATTCAGCGGACTGGTCCTGTTCGGCCTGTCGCGCTCCGCCCTCGGCTTGATCCTGCAAGCCTGCGGGCAGGACCCGGTCGAGGCGCAGGCGCTCGGCTTCAACGTCGCCAAGCACAAGCTCGCCGCCTTCTGCGTGAGCGCATTGTTCAGCGGCCTGGCCGGCGCGATGCTGGTGTTCTACCTGGGCACCGCCTCGCCCGGCACCGTGATCGACATCGCGGTCGGCGTGCAGGTCATCATCGCCGCCGTGCTGGGCGGGCGGCGCACCATCCTCGGCGCCGCAGTCGGCGCGGTGGTGCTGATCGTGGCGGGCGAGGTGCTGCGCCCGCTCGGCCAGCTCAGCACCTTCATCGTCTCGGCGGTCGCCCTGCTTGCCATCCTGCTGGTGCCGTCCGGCCTGCTCGGCGTGCTGATGCGGCAGCGGCAATGACGGCGCTGCTCCAGGTCTCGGGCCTGGTCAAGCGGTTCGGCGGGCTGGTCGCGGTGGGCGGCATGGCGCTCGAGATTTTGCCAGGCGAGATCCTCGGGCTGATCGGCCCCAACGGCTCCGGCAAGTCCACGGTGATGAAGCTCATCATGGGCATCGAGCGCCCGGACGCAGGCATGGTGCGGATCGACGGCGTGGACGTCGCTGGCTGGCCCAGCCATCGCATTGCCCGGCAAGGCGTCGGCCTCGTGTTCCAGCACTCCCGCCCGCTGCACCGGCAGACGGTGCTGGAGAACATCAAGCTCGCCTTGCTGCCGGACGCCCTGCTGCGGCTGTTTGCCGATCCCGACGTGGAGGAACGGGCGCGCGCCATCGCCCGCCGGGTCGGCCTGGGCGCGGTCTTGGACCGCCGGCCCGGCACGCTGCCGTTTGCCGACCTGCGCCGGCTGGAACTCGAAGGCCATCGGCCGCGACCCCAAGGTGGTGCTGGTCGATGAGCCGTTCGCCGGGCTGACCTCGGGCGAGGTCGGCGCGTTCTCCGACCTGATCGCGAGCTTCCGGGCGGAAGGCAAGGCCGTTCTGCTGGTGGATCACAACGTGAAGGGCGTGGCCGCCCTGGTGGACCGCGTGCTGGCGATGTACCTGGGCGAACCCATCGCCGAGGGCACGGCGGAGCAGGTGATGCGGGACCCGCAGGTGCGCCGGGTCTATCTGGGCGGCGCCATCGAAACCGCGGCACGCCCGGCGCTCGCGGCGAAATCCGGCCCGCCGCTGCTCGAAGTCGAGGGCGTCGATGTGCTGTATGGCAAGGCGCAGGCGCTGGAGGGCGTGTCGATCCATGTGCGAGCGGGCGAGTTCGTCTCGGTCGTCGGGCTGAACGGCGCCGGCAAGACGACGCTGTTCAACGCCGTCTCCGGCCTCGTGCCTTATGCCGGCCGCATCGCCTGGGAGGGCCGGCCGCTCGCCGGGCAAAGCGCCGCCGCCATCGCCCGCGGCGGCATCGTGCAGTGCCCGGAAAGCCGCGAGCTGTTCGGAGCGATGAGCGTGCGGGAGAACCTGGACCTCGGCGGCTCCCGCCTGCCCAAGCCGGAGCGCGCCCGGCTGCTTGGCTGGATGTTCGAGCTGTTCCCGATCCTGAAATCCCGCCAGGGCCAGCTTGCGGCGACCCTCTCCGGCGGCGAGCAGCAGATGCTGGCGATTGCCCGCGCGCTGATGATGCAGCCGCGCCTCTTGATCCTGGACGAGCCGACGCTGGGCCTCGCCCCGGTGATCCTGGAGCAGCTCAGCCACGCGCTGGAGAGGCTTAGGACAACGACGCCGATCACGGTGCTGCTGGGCGAGCAGAACGTGACCTTCGCCTTGCCCCATGCCGACCGGGTGTATGTGCTGGAACATGCCCGCATCGTGTGGGAGGGCGATCCCGTCCGCTTCGCGCAGGAGGCGGGGGCGGCCTACCTGTGACGTGCGGCTACCCGCCCGCGCTCCGGTACTTCGCCCGCAGCCGCTGCGCGTACACGTTCACCACCAGCGCCAGCAGCAGAACCAAGCCGCGGATCAGGATCTTGAGAAAACTGTCCATCCGCACGTGGTCCAGCCCGTTGTTCAGCACGCCCAGCACCAGCAGCCCGACAATGGTGTTGCCAATGCCCCCCTGCCCGCCGAACAGGCTGGTGCCGCCTACCACCACGGCGGAGATGGCGTCGAGCAGGTAGTTGTCGAACTGGTTCTGCTGCGCGCTGCCGAAATACGCGACGCCCAGCATCCCCGCCACGCCGGAGCACAACGCGCAGATCAGCAGCGCCGCGCCCACCACGGCCTTGACGCCGACGCCCGAGTGCTCCGCCGCCTCCCGGTTGCCGCCGACCATGTAGATGTAGCGCCCGAACCGCGTGTAGGTCAGCACGAGGTGCCCGACCAGCAGCACCAGCCCGGCCACCACCACGATCCACGGCACCGGGCCAATCGAGCCGCTGCCAAGCGTCAGCAGCACCGGCGGCACGCTGTAGGCGATCTGCCCGCGCACCAGCAGGGCGCAGATGCCGTTGCCGATCTGCAGCATCGCCAGCGTCATGATGAAGGACGGGATGCCGATGCGGGTCACGCCGAACGCGGTCACGGCGCCGAGCGCCAGGCACCCCGCCAGCCCGCCCGTGATCGCCAGCCAGCCCGGCAGCGGCAGGTTGGGGATGTTCACGCTGGCGTCCTGCACCGTGAGGAAAGCGACCAGGATGCCGGTGGCGTTGGCGACGCTCGCGACGCTCAGGTCGATCTCGGCGCACAGGATGACGTAGGTCAGGCCGACCGCGATGATGGCGGTGATCGAGACCTGCTGCAGCACGTTGCTGAGGTTGGACAGCGTCGCAAACGACGGGCTGGTCGCGCTGAATAATGCGACCAGCGCCACGAGGGTCACGAGCGGCGCCAGGTTGCGGAGCTGCCCGCGCAGGCGGACCCAGGGGGAAGCGGGCCGCGGGGCGGCGAGGGATGCGGTCATCGTGTCCTCGTTCATGCGGCGGCGAGCAGGCGGTCCTTGCTGACCGGCTCCCCCGCGAATTCCCGGGCGATGGCGCCGCGCCGCATCACCAGGATGCGGTCGGCCAGCGACAGCACGGTTTCCGGCTCGGAGGACACCACGACGACGCCGATGCCCGCGTCGCGCAGAGACCGCACGATCCGCACCACGTCGTCCTTGGCGCCCACGTCCATGCCCCGCGTCGGCTCGCTCAAGAGCAGCACGCGCGGCAGGTGGGTGAGCCAGCGGGCCAGCGCGACCTTCTGCTGGTTGCCGCCGGACAACTGGCCCACCGGGCGGTCCACCCCGGCCGGGCGGATGCCGAGCGACTGCACGTGGCCCTCGGCGATGCGCCGCTCGGCCCGAGGGCGCAGCAGGACGCGGCCGATCCGCTCCAGGATGGCGATGCTGATGTTGCGGTAGACCGGCTCCTGCGCGAACAGCATGGCGCGGCGGCTTTCGGGGACAAAGGCGATGCCGGCCCGCTTGGCCGCCGGCGTGCCGCCGCGGAGCCGCGCCGCTTGCCCGTCCACCCGGACCGTACCATGGCCCAGCGGCAGCTTGCCCGACAGCGCCCGCGCCAGCTCAAGCTGGCCGGACCCCATGAAGCCATAGATGCCCAGCACCTCCCCGGCGTGGACGGCAAGCGACACCTCCTCGAACAGCCCGGGCACCGAGAGGCCTTCCGCCTCCATCACCACGGGCGCGGCTGAGCGTTCCGCAAGCCGCATCTCGCCCGCGTGGCTTTCGCCCAGCCGTTCGTGCCCGGCGCCCACCATGCGCTCGATCAGCCAGGCCTTATCGACCGCATCCGCCCGCGCGCCTTCCACCCGGCGGCCATTTCGAAAAACCGTGACCTCGTCCGACACGCGCAGCACGTCGTCCAGGAAATGCGAGATGAACACGGTGCTCCGCCCGGTCTCGCGCAGCCGGGCCAGCAGGGCGAACAGCCGCTCCACCTCCGGCGGCGACAGCGCGGAGGTCGGCTCGTCCAGGATGATGATGCGGGCGCCGGACAGCAGCACGCGGGCCAGCTCCACCATCTGCTGCAAGCCGAGCGGCAGGGAGCCGACCGGCGCGCGCGGGTCCACGTCGATGCCGAAAGCGTCGAGCTGCCGACGCGCCTGCGTGCGCATCCGTTGCCAGGACACGACGCCCAGGCGCGTCGGCTGCGCGCCCAGCAGCACGTTCTCCGCGACCGACAGCTCGGGCACGGTGGAAAGCTCCTGATGCACCATGCCGATGCCCGCGTCCCGCGCGTCGCGGGCGTTGCGGAAACGGACCGGGCGGCCGTCCAACCGCATCTCGCCCTCGTATTCCGCGTGGATGCCGGCGATGATCTTCATCAGCGTGCTCTTGCCCGCGCCGTTCTCGCCGACGAGGCCGTGCACCTCCCCGGCGCGCAGGGTGAAATCCACGCCGCTCAGCGCGGCCACGCCCGCAAACCGTTTGGCGATGCCGGAGAGTTCCAGCAGGGGTCCGTCAGTCAAGGTCGCGCTCAGATCGGGGCGCTCAGATCAGGAAGTGCTTTTCCATCCACGCCATGCCCGGCGCGTTCGCCTTGGTGACGACCGGCCCATCGGTGATGACCGACTTGGGAATGCCGGCCTCCCCGGTCTTCTCGCCCATCACCGCCGCCGCGACCCCCGCCATGATCGCGCCCCCGTGGATGCGGCAGGACGGGTTGCGCACCGTCGCCAGCATCCGCCCGTCGGCGACCGCGGCCAAGGCGGGCGGCATGGCGTCGCAGCCGCCGATCTTAATGTCGGTGCGCCCGCGCGCCTTCATGACGTTGTATGCGGCCAACGCCATGTCGTCGTTGTGGAAGTAGGCCGCGCTGATCTTGGAATACTTGGTGAGGTGGGTGTCCCAGATGCGCGCCACCTTGGTCACGTCCCAGTCGCCCGGCGTGGTGTCGAGCACCTCGACCTTGGGGAAGCGCTTCATCACCATCTCGAACCCGCGGGCGCGGCCCTGCGCCCCGGTGTGGCCGAGCGCGCCTTGCGTCATGATGACCGTGCCCTCCCCGCCGATGGCCTCCATCAGCGCCTGGGTGACGGAGGCGCCCATGAACTCGTTGTCAGGGGCAAGGAACGAATGGACGTTCACCTGGTCGAGCGGCGCGATCAGCGTGTCCATGTCGATCACCGGCACGCCCGCGTCGATCATCTTGCGCACCGGGGCGGCCAGGGTGCCGATGCCGAAGGCCTGGATGGCGACGAAGTCCCATTGCTGCGACGCCATGTTGTCGATGGCGCCGCGCTGCCGGGTGGCGCTCAGCTCGCCGTCGAACCAGGTGACATCGACGTTGAAGAGCTTGCCCCAGTACTCGGCAGCGGCCTTGCCCTGGGCGCACCACGTCGCCTGCAGCCCGGCGTTGGAGAACGCCGCCTTCAACGGCTTTTCCGACCGGCCCATCTCGGCCGCAAGCGCCGGCCCCATCCCGCCTAGCATGGACGCGCCGGCGCCGGCGGCCATCGCCGCGAGCAGGGCGCGTCGGTTCGTCGGTGGGATCGCGTGGTCGTCCATGGCGTCGTCCTTCCCAAGTGCCCGGGCGATCATGCTGCCGCCGCGTTTGCCGAATGAGCTTGCCCTGCTGAGGCAGGGACATGCAATCAACAATTGGACCGGGCGGGGCCGGGTCAGGCCCGCGCCACCGCGCCCAGCTTCGCCCGGCGTGCAAGCTGCTGGTCCGCCAGCGCGCCGAGCAGGATCACCCCGCCCATCACCGCGAAGTTCAGCGACGATGGGATGCCCAGGATGTTGACCAGGTTCTGCAATATCTGCAGCAGCACAGTGCCGAGCACGATGCCCAAGATGCTGCCCTCGCCTCCGCGCAGCGAGCAGCCGCCCAGCACCGCGGCGGCGATGGCATACAGCTCGTAGAAGCTGCCGAACGCCGAGGGGGACACCGAGTTGGTGTAGAACACCAGCAGCACCGTCGAAAGCCCGGCCAAGCCCCCGCTCACGATATACGCCCCGGCCACCACCAGCCCGGTGCGGATGCCGGAATAGCGCGCCGCCTCCTCGTTCCGCCCCACGGCGAACAAGTACCGCCCGAACACCGAGCGGTGCAGCACCACCGCCATCACCGCCGCCACGACCACGAGTATCAGGAACGGGTTCGGCACCCCGAAGCTGCGCCCGGAGGCGAGCCAGGTCAGGCTGTCCAGCCCCTCCGCGTAGCCGAAGCCGATGGTCGCGTCGCCGGTGTAGTAGCGCGCCGCGCCCCGGTAGATCAGCAGGCCGCAGAGAGTGACGACGAACGGCTGCAGCTTGGCGCGCGTGACCAGCACGCCGTGCACCGCCCCGGTCAGCAGCCCGCCTCCCAGCACCAGGAGCAGCGCCAGCGGCCAGGCCACGTCGTGGTTCGCCAGCAGGTCGATGAACACGACGCCCAGCAGCGCGAACACCGAGCCGACCGAGAGGTCGATGCCGCCGGTGATGATGACCAAGCCCTGCCCGATGCTGAACACGCCAAACAGCCCGATCAGGTTCGCCATGTTCAGCAGGTTCACCGCCGACAGGAACCGCGGGTTGAGCGCCGTCGTGATCGCGCCGATCACCAGCACGAGCACGAACAGGCCAAGCTCCTTCTTTCCCATGCCTAGGACGCCTGGCCGATGGCCAGGCGCAGCACCGCCGCCTCGCTGAGTTCCCCGCGCCCGAGGGTGCCGGCAACCCGGCCCTCGTGCATCACCGCCACCCGGTCGCTCACGCCGATGACTTCCTCCATGTCGCTGCTGATCATCAGAACCGCGACGCCGCGGTCGGCCAGGCCGCGCATCAGCGCGTAGATTTCCCCCTTGGCGCCGACATCGACGCCCCGGGTCGGCTCGTCGAACACGATGGCGCGGGGCGAGAGCGACAGCCAGCGCCCCAGCACGACCTTCTGCTGGTTGCCGCCCGACAGGGTAATGGCGTGCACCGACGCATCCGGCGCCTTGATCCGCAGCGCCATCCGCTGCGCTTCCCCGGCCCGCGCCTCGGAGGCTGTGCTGATCAGCCCCATCCGCGCGTGCGCGTCGAGCGCCGGCAGCGTCACGTTCTGCGCGATGGACATGTCGAGCACGAGGCCGGAGAGCTTGCGGTCCTCCGGCACCAAGTACAGCCCCCGCGCGATGGCGTCCCGCGGCGAGCCGATCCGCACGGGCTTGCCGTCCAAATGGATGCTGCCGCGCATCGCCGGCTCGATGCCGAACACCGCGCGGGCCAGCGACGTGCGGCCGGAGCCGACCAGCCCGGCGAGGCCCAGGATCTCGCCGGGCCGCGCGTGCAGGCTGGCGCTGCGGTCCGGGAACGCGGTCGTGACCAGCTCCTGCACCTGCAGCCCGCCGGCGCCCGGCGGCGCTGACGGTGGGCTGTACAGGGCCTGCAGGTCGCGCCCGATCATCAGCCGGGTCATGGCGGCGTGCTCGATGTCCCCCCGCGGCAGCTCCCCGGCCACGCGCCCGTCGCGCAGGCACAGCACCCGGTCGGCACAGGACACCACCTCGCCCAGCCGGTGCGTGATGTAGATCACCCCCGTGCCCGCGTCGCGCAGGGCGGCGACGATGGCCAGCAGCCGGTCGGTCTCCGACAGCGTGAGGCTGCTGGTCGGCTCGTCCAGGATGATGATGCGGGCGTCCACCGAAAGCGCGCGGGCGATCTCGACCAACTGCCGCTGCGCGATGGACAGCCGGGCCACCGGGGCGTCCGGCCCGAAATCCGCGCCCAGCCGCTCCAGCAGCGGCGCCACGCGCGCCCGGCAGGCCCGGCGGTCCACCAGGCGCAGCGGCCCGGCCCGCAGGTCCTCCCGCCCGATCAGCACGTTGGCGGCCGCGTCCAGGTTGTCGAACATCGACAGTTCCTGATGCACGAAGGCGACCCCCTCGGCCTGCGCCTCCGCCACCGTCAGATGCGTACGGCCGCGCCCGCCCAGGCCGATGCGCCCGGCGTCCGGACGCACGACTCCGCCCAAGACGCGCATCAGCGTGCTCTTGCCGGCGCCGTTCTCGCCGATCAGCCCGAGCACCTCGCCCCGGCCGAGCCGGAGCGACACGCCGTCCAGCGCCTTGATGCCCGGGTAGCTCTTGCTGATGCCGTCGAGTTCCAAGAGCGGGGGGAGATCGAGAAGCGAAGCGGGCACCCAATCAGCTCGGGCGCAGGATCTGCTTCATGAAGCCCTGGAACTCCGCCACGTTGCTGCTGTCGATCACGCGCGTCGGCACGATGATCTGCTTGCTGGCGGGGATCCAGGACTTGTCGCCGCCGAGGTAGCGGACCATGCCCACCATGGACTGGTAGCCGAACTCGAACGGCTGCTGCACGACGGTGGAGTGGATGGTGCCGTCGGCCACGCCGCGCAGCGTCAGCGCGTCCTCGTCGAAGCCCACGACCTGCACGGTCTTCTCCCGCCCGGCCTGCTTCACCGCCTGGTAGATCTGCGGCGTGTTGTAGGCCCACAACCCCACCATCAGGCCGAGGTCGGCGTAGCGGGACAGCGTGTCCTCCGCGTTGCGCTTGGCGCGGGCGAAGTCGCTGTCGTCGGTGCGGATGTCGAGGATCTCGATGTTGCCGTCCTTCAGGGTCTCGCGGATGCCCTGCACCCGTTCGCGGGCGTTGTCGGCGTCCATGGTGCCGACGAACAGCATGGCCTTGCCGCCCTTGGGCAGCGCCTTCTTCATCTGCGCGCCCGCGACCCGGCCGGCATCGACGTTGTCGGTGCCGATATACACCACCCGGTTGCTGGCCGGCGCGTCGCTGTCCGTGGTGAACAGCAGCGCCTGCGACGCCGCGCGGTTCAACGCGTCGGTGGAGCTGGCCGGGTTGATGGCGGAGATGGCGATGCCCGCGGCCTGCCGCGCGATCAGCTCGTCCAGGATGCGGCGCTGGTCGGCGGCGCTGGCCTGGGCGGGGATGATCATCTGCATCTCGTACTCGGGATGCTCCTTGTTCGCCTTCTCGATGCCCCGGCGCGCGATGGTCCAGAAATCCGCCGACACGTTGACGACGAAGGCGAGCAGCTTCTTCTGCTGCGCCGCCGCCGGGCGCACCCCGGCGGCAAGGGCGGCCGCGGCAAGGCCCGCCCCAGCAAGATTGGCATTGAACTGGCGACGATTCATGAGGTGGCCTCCGCGAACGTTTCCCTGGGGTCTGAGCCGCCCCTCCGATGCACGTTAGCAACAGGCCGCCGCGGATGGGAAGGCCCCCGTTCCACCCCCCGTCCTCAGCCAGCGTTACACCCAGCCGCCGTCCACCACGTAATGCTGGTTCGTGCAGGCCGACGCCTCGTCCGACGCGAGGAACAGCGTCACGCGGGCGATCTCGTCCGGCACGAGCTGGCGCTTGAGGCATTGGCGGTCCATCAGCTCCCGCTCGCCCTCCGGGGTCAGCCACAGCTCCTTCTGCCGCCGGGTCATGATCCAGCCGGGGGCGATGGCGTTGACCCGGATGTTGTCCGGCCCGAAATCCCGGGCGAGCGAGCGGGTGAGGCCGAGCACGGCGCTCTTGCAGGCGGTGTAGGCCGCCATGCCGCCCTGTCCGACCATCCAGGACACGGAGCCGAAGTTGATGATGGCGCCGCCGCCCGCCGCCTTCATGTCCGGCAGCACGGCCTGGGCGGCGAAGAACTGGTGGCGCAGGTTCACGGCGACGCGGTTGTCCCAGTACTCGGGGGTCACGTCCTCCGTGCGGTGGCGCTCGTCATGGGCGGCGTTGTTCACCAGCACGGTGATCGGCCCCATCGCGTCGCGCAGCGTGGCGATGGCGGCGCGAAGGGCGGCGATGTCGGTCAGGTCGGCGCGGGCGTAGCGGACGGACGGCCCCAGCTCCTCGGCCAAGGCGCGGCCTTCCGCGTCCTTGATGTCGAGGAAGCCGACCTGCGATCCCTGGGCCGCGAAGCGGCGGACGATGGCCTCGCCGATCCCGGACGCGCCGCCGGTGACGAGCACGGCTTTGCCGGCCAGGTCTGGGTATGTTGCCATGGGTGTGATCCTTCGTTGACGGGCGGACGGCACCCTCGATAGCCTGCGGCCAACAAGAACGCGAATGGGGGATGCGGGCATGCTCGATCAATCGGCGTCGCAGAAGGCGGCGCTCTGGCTTTCCGGGTTCGCGGACGCCTTGGCGCGGGGCGACGCGGAAGAGGCCGCCGGGCAGTTCGCCGAGACCTGCTTCTGGCGGGACCTCGTGGCGTTCAGTTGGAACATCGCGACCTTCGAGGGGCGGGACGCCATCGCCGCCATGCTGCGGGACGCGCTGCCCGGCACCCGGCCAAGCCATTGGGCCGTCGAGGGGGAAGCGAGCAGCGCCGACGGCGTGATCGAGGCGTGGATCGGCTTCGAGACGGACACGGCCCGCGGGCGCGGGCACCTGCGGCTGAAAGACGGCAAGTGCTGGACGCTGCTGACCGCGATCACCGAGTTGAAGGGCCATGAGGAGCGCCGCGGCGCCACCCGGGAGATGGGCGCCGAGCACGGCAGCACGCTGGGCCGCCAAAGCTGGGCGGAGCGCCGGGCAAAGGAGGAGGCCGAGCTTGGCTATGCCGTCCAGCCCTACGCGCTGGTGGTCGGCGGCGGGCAGGGCGGCATCGGCCTCGGCGCCCGGCTGCGGCGGCTCGGCGTGCCCGCCATCGTCATCGACAAGAACGACCAGCCCGGCGACGCCTGGCGCAACCGCTACAAGTCGCTCTGCCTGCACGACCCGGTGTGGTACGACCACCTGCCCTACCTGCCGTTCCCCGACCATTGGCCGGTGTTCTCGCCCAAGGACAAGATCGGCGACTGGCTTGAGATGTACACGAAAGTCATGGAGCTGAACTACTGGACGCGCACCGAAGCCAGGAGCGCGCATTACGACGAGGCCGAGGGCAATTGGGTGGTCGAGGTCGTTCGCGACGGCCAGCCGGTCACGCTGCGCCCGAAGCACCTGGTCATGGCGACCGGCGTGTCCGGCATGCCGAACCTGCCGGACTACCCCGGCATGGACCGCTTCCGGGGCACGCAGCACCACAGCAGCCGCCACCCCGGCGGCGCCGGGTGGGCGGGCAAGCGGTGCGTGGTGGTCGGCTCCAACAACTCGGCGCACGATATCTGCGCCGACCTTTGGGAGAACGGCGCCGACGTCACGATGGTGCAGCGGTCCTCCACCCACATCGTGAAGTCCGACAGCCTCATGCAGCACGGGCTGGGCAGCCTGTATTCCGAGGAAGCCGTGGCGTCCGGCATGACGACGGACAAGGCGGACATGACCTTCGCCTCCATCCCGTACCGCATCATGCACGAGTTCCAGATCCCGGCGTACCAGAAGATCGCCGAGCAGGACGCGCCGTTCTACGCGGCGCTGGAAAACGCCGGGTTCATGCTGGATTGGGGCGACGACGGCTCCGGCCTGTTCATGAAGTACCTGCGCCGCGGTTCCGGCTACTACATCGACGTGGGCGCGTCGGAGATGGTGGCGGACGGGCGAATCAAGCTGCGGAGCGGCGTGGACGTGGCGGAGATCACCGAGCACGCCGTCCGGCTCGGTGACGGCAGCGAGCTGCCGGCGGACCTGATCGTCTATGCCACCGGCTACGGCTCGATGAACGGCTGGGTGGCGAAGCTCGTGTCGCAGGAGGTGGCGGACCGGGTCGGCAAGTGCTGGGGCCTGGGGTCCGGCACCACGAAGGACCCCGGCCCTTGGGAAGGCGAGCTGCGCAACCTGTGGAAGCCGACCGCGCAGCCCGGCCTATGGTTCCACGGCGGCAACCTGCACCAGTCGCGGCACTACTCGCTGTATCTGGCCTTGCAGATCAAAGCGCGGATGGAGGGTATCCCGACGCCAGTGGTCGGCCAGGGGCCGGTGCATCACGCGCGCTGAGAGAAGGCGCCGGGTCCAAACGGCCATGGACCGCCATCCCAGAATTCGGGACCGGACCCCTTGTCGGGCCGTGCGCCGACCGTCAACTGTCGTGGCAGGAAACGACATTGCAGCGTTTGATTTTGCCGGCCAAACGAGACGGCCGGACATTTGGGGCGACAGAACGTCATGGTATTGCACTCGAGGCTGAGCCACCTGACGCTCGTCGCGCCAGAAAACGACATCGCGTTTTCGGACGCACTATGGCGCCAACTGCGGCTGGAGGCTGAGCAGGCTTATGCAGGCTCGCCCATGCTGGCGCCGCTGTTCCTGGACTCGATCCTGAACCAGCCGAGCTTCGAAGCCGCGATGTTCCACCGCATCGCCGGCCGGCTGAAAAACGACGTGATCTCGCAGCCATTGATCCTGCAGGCGTTCCATCGCGCGGCCAGCGCCACGCCCGAGATCAGCCTGGGCCTCAAGGCCGACATCGCTGCCGTGTTCGACCGCGACCCGGCCTGCGAGCGGCTGATCGAGCCTTTCCTCTACTTCAAGGGCTTCCACGCGTTGCAGGCGCACCGGCTGACGCATTGGCTGTGGGGCAATGGCGAGCGGGACTTCGCGCTGTACTTGCAAAGCCGCACGTCGGAGGTCTTCCAGACGGACATCCACCCCGCGGCGCGCATCGGCCGGGGCATACTCCTCGATCACGCCACCGGGCTGGTGGTGGGCGAGACCGCGGTGATCGGGGACGACGTGTCGCTGCTGCAGGACATCACGCTGGGCGGCACCGGGAAGGATTGCGGCGACCGCCACCCGAAGATCGGGCGCGGCGTGATGATCGGCGCCGGGGCCAAGATCCTGGGCAACGTCGAGATTGGCGAGCAGGCGCGGATTGCGGCTGGCTCGGTCGTGCTGATCCCCGTGCCGCCCGGGGCAACCGTCGCCGGCGTGCCGGCCCGCATCGTGCGAAGGGCGTCGGTGGGCGACCCGTCCCGCAGCGCGGACGAGATCCTGCGCGAGTCGTACGCCGGCTTCGACTACACGATCTAGAGCAAGACCGCATCGGGTGGCTTCACCTGATCGGTGAACATGCTCGCAGAAACAAAGGCTAGGGCGGGGCCGGTGCAGGTAGATGCACCGGCCTCGCCCTAGCGCCGCCGGCGGAGCTGGTCGAAGTACACGATCAGGATGATCAGCCCGCCAGTGATGATGAGCTGCCAGAACGGGTTGACGTTCAACAGGTTCGCCCCGTTGGCGATGGTGGTCAGCAGGAAACTGCCGAGCAGCGGCCCATACACGCTGCCCACCGCGCCGAACAGGCTGGTGCCGCCGATCACCGTCGCGGCGATGGCCTGCAGTTCGAGGCCTTGCCCGGTGTTCTGCGTGCCGATGGACAGGCGCGACGTGGTCAGAACCGCCGCCACCGCCGCCAGGAACGCCGACAGGATGTAGGCGACGTAGATCATCCGCGGCACGTTGATGCCGGACAGCCGCGCCGCCTCCGGGTTGCTGCCGATGGCGAACAGGTAGCGGCCCCAGCGGCTGTGGTGCAGGAACACGTAGGACGGCGCCGCGACCACGACCACCATCCAGAATAGGCTCGGCACGCCCAGGAAGCTCGACGGCGCAAACGCGGTGAACGCCTCCGGCAGGCCGGAGATCGTGTTGCCGTTGGTGATGAGGAACCCGGCGCCGCGCAAGGCAGTCAGCGTCGCCAGCGTCATGATGAACGGCGGCAGGCCGAGCCGCACGATGCCGAACCCGTGGAACGCGCCGATGGCCGCCCCCATCAGCAGCGTGAGCAGCACCGCAACCGGGATCGCCACCTGCGCCTTGAGCAGCAAGGCCAGGATGACGCTGCAGAAGCCGATGACGGCGCCCACCGACAGGTCGATGCCGGCGGTGATGATGACGAAGGTCTGCCCGACCGCCAGGATCGCCACCAGGTAGGCCTGCCGCATCAGGTTGGTGACGTTGATCGGGGTCAGGAAGTTGCGGGTGCTGACCGCGAGCACCGCCCAAAGCAGCAGCAGCAGGCCCAGCAGGGTCAGGCTGAGCAGGATGTTGATGCGCGACTGCGAGCGCCGGGCGGCGTCGAGGCGGGCCTGGTCGGCGGCGATGTCGCTCAAGATTCCGTCTCCCGGTCAGGCGCCGATGGCTTGGGTGAGGATGGCCTCGGTCTCGGCCTCCCGGTGGCCGTAGCTCGCGACGAGCCGGCCGCGGCGGAACACGTGCAGCCGGTCGGCCAGCTCGTACACCTCCGGCAAATAGGAGGAGATCAGGATGATCCCGGCGCCCCCTTGCAACAGGGTGCTGAACAGGCGGTAGATCTCGACCTTGGTGCCGACATCGACGCCCACCGTCGGCTCGTCGAAGATGAAAAGCTGGGCGCCGTGCGCCAGCCATTTGCCGACGACGACCTTCTGCTGGTTGCCGCCCGAAAGCGATTGGGCGAGCGTGGCACGGCTGGCGGTCCGGATGCGCAGGCCGCCGATCTGCGCGTCGGCCGCGCGCGCCTCCGCCCGCGCGTCGATGGTGAGCCGCCGGGTCAGCCGGTCGTAGATCGAGAGGTTGAGGTTGGTCGAGACGCCGAGGTTCAGGCACAGGCCCTGGTCCCGCCGGCTTTCCGGCACCAGCGCCATGCCGAGCGCGATGGCCTCCCGCGGCGAATGGACCGCGACGGGCCGGCCCTCCCAGCGCACGCAACCGGCGGTGTGCGGGTGGCGGCCGAACAGCGCGTGGGCGAACTCGCTGCGCCCGGCGCCGATCAGGCCGTACAGCCCGACGATCTCGCCCCGGCGCACATGGATGGAAATGTCCTCGAAGCCCGGGCCGCACAGGTCCTCGGTCGCGACCAGCTCCGGGCCGGGCGGCACGGGGTCCTTGTGGTAGATCTGCTCGATGGAGCGGGCGATCATGCCGCGGATCAGCCGCGCCTCGTCGGTGTCCGCCACGCGCTCCGTGCTGACCAGCGCGCCGTCGCGCAGGATGGAAACGCGGTCGGCCAGCTCGAACACCTCTTCCAGCCGGTGGCTGATGTAGGCCAGGGTCACGCCGTCCGCCTTGAGGCGGCGGATCAGGGTGAAAAGCTGCGCCGCTTCCTGCCGGGTCAGGTAGGCGGTGGGCTCGTCGAAGATCAGGAACCGGGTGCCGCGCATCGCCGCGCGGGCGGTGGCGACGAGCTGCTGCTGGCCGATGGTCAGGGTGGACAGCACGACGCCCGCCGGGATCGCGAAGCCGAGGCCGTCCAGCACGCGCTGCGCTTCCCGCTCCATGCGCGCCTTGCGCATGACGCCCCAGCTTGAATGCTCGTGGCCCAGGAACAGGTTGGCCGCGACCGTCAGGTGCCGGCACAGCACGACCTCCTGGTGCACCGCGTTGATGCCGAGGGCCATCGCGTCCTGCGGCCCGGCGAACGCGACGGGGCGGCCTTCCCACAGGATCTCGCCGCCGGACTTGAGATGCACGCCGGTCAATAGCTTGATCAACGTCGATTTGCCGGCCCCGTTCTCGCCGACGATGGCGTGGATCTCGCCCGCTTCGAACGCCAGGTCCACGGCCCGCAAGGCATGCGTGCCGGTGAACCGCTTGTCGAGGCCGCGGAGTTCCAGCAGCGTCGGCATGGCGCCGTGCTCAATTCACCTTGGGGGCCAGCAGTTCCTGGCTGCGCGCGCTGGCCATGTTCTCCTTGGTGATCGTGTTCACCCCGGTATCGACGAAGGCCGGCACCTTCTCGCCCTTGCTGGCCGCGAGCGCCGTCTTGATGCCGTCGTAGCCCATGCGGTACGGGTCCTGGACGATGAGCGCGTAGATCACCCCGTCGCTCAGGAACTTCACCAGCTTGTCGTCATTGTCGAAGCCGATCAGCGCGACCTTGCCCCCGAGCTTGTTCTCGCCGATGGCCTGCCCGGCGCCCTGCGCCATGATGAGGTTCGAGGTGAACACGCCTTTCAAATCCGCATTGGCGGTGAGCAGGTCGGTCATGATGTTGAGCGCCGTGGTCGCCTGCCCGTCGGCAACCTTGTCGGCCACGAGCTTCAGGCCGGGATACTTCGCCAACTGCTCCTTGAAGCCCTGGGCGCGCTGATCGAGCGAGCCGACGCCGGGCAAGGAGGTGATCAGCGCCACCTCCCCCGCGACCTTGCCGCCGTTCTTGGCGCCGACGCCCTGGGCCAGCGCATCCGCCGCCGCCCGGCCCCCCGCCACGTTGTCGGTGGTCAGGAAGGAGGTGAACGCCTTGCTGTCCGCGCCGCTGTCGATGCCGATGACCTTGACCGACTTGGCGGCGGCGTCGATGGGCTTGCCGAGGGCGGCGAACTGCGTCGGCGAGATCACGACCGCGGCGGGCTGGCCCGCGACCGCGTTCTCCAGGATCGAGATCTGGCCGCTGATGTCGCTCTCGCTCTGCGCGCCGAGTTCCGGAACCTTCACATGCAGGTCCTGCCCGGCCTTGCGGGCGCCGGCCAGCACGATCTGCCAATAGAAGCTGGTGGTGTCTTTGACGATGATCGGGATCGTCGGCTCCTGAGCCTGCGCCGGGCGCGGCGCGGCGCCGAACAGGGCGGATGCGGCGAGGACGCCGGCGAGCAGCAGCTTCTTCATGGACGATCTTCCCTGACATTTTATGTTTTGCAGGCAGGATGCCCGGCTTGCCGGCGCAGATCAATGCTCGGGGCGGTTTTCGAGACGGGCGGAGATCACGCCAAACTGGCCCGGCTCCGTTCCGCCAGGACCGCTCAATATCCCATCGCGTGCGGCAGCCACAAAGCGAGCGCGGGCACGAAGGCGATCACCAGCAGGCAGGCGAGCAGCAGGGACAGATAGGCCAGCATCGGCCGCACCGTCGCCTCCACCGGCACGCCGCCGATCAGGCAGGCGCCGTACAATCCGAGGCCCAGCGGCGGCGCGAACAGGCCGATGCCCATGGCGACCACCAGCACCACCCCGTAATGCAGCGGCGCGATGCCGAGCTGCCCCGCCACCGGCACCAGCAGCGGCCCGAAGATGATGAGCGCCGCCGCCCCCTCCAGCACCGATCCCATGACGATCAGGATGCCGATGCTGAGCAGCATAAACACCCAGGTGCCGTGGCCGCGGGACAGCGCGACTATAGCGTCCGCCAGCATGTGCGGGATCTGCTGGATGGTGAGCGTGAACGCCACCGCCTGCGCCGCCGCGACGATGAACAGCACCAATCCGGAGCGCGTCGCCGCCTGCACGAAGCACCGCGCCGCGGCGCGCGGGCCGAGCTCCCGGAACGCCAGCCCTCCGGCCAGCAGCGCGTAGACCGCGGCGAACGCCGAGATCTCGGTCGCCGTCGCGAAGCCCGACCGGAAGCCGCCGAAGATGATGACCAGCAGGCCCACGGCCACCGCGCCGCCGCCCCAAAGCTCGCGCAAGGGCGGCCGGGGCACGGCGTCCCAGTCCGCCCGGCTCGTGCCGCGCCCGCGCAGCACGGACACGCCGACGAGCGCCGCCGCCATCAGCGCCGCCGGGACCAGCCCGGCCATGAACAGCCCGCCGATCGACAGGCTGGCGACGAAGCCGAGGATAATCAGGTTGATGCAGGGCGGGATGGTCTCCGCCATCACCGCGGAGGCGGCCAGGAGGGCGACGGCCCGCCCCGGGTCCTGCCGGGACCGCCGGGCGGCCGGGATCAGCACGGAGCCGACCGCCGCCACATCCGCCATCTTCGACCCCGAGATGCCGGAGAATACGACCATCGCCAGCACCATCACCACGTCCAGCCCGCCGCGCACCCGGCCCACCAGCCGCTCCAGCAGCGCGATGATGCGGACGGACATACCGTTCGCCTCCATCACGTAGCCGACGAGGATAAAGAACGGGATGGCGAGCAGCACGAAGTTGTCGATGCCGCGGGCGAGCTGCTGCGCGAAGATGACGCCGGGCATCGAGCCGTCCATCCAGAGGAACAGCAGGGCCGACAGCGCCAGCACGAAGCCGATGGGCATGCCGCCCACAAGGCAGACGACGAAGCCCAAGAGCATGGCCAGCGCCGCGTCCGGCTCCTCGGCGAGCAGGCCCCAGGCGAACAGGACGGCGGCGGCCGCGGCGACCACGGCGGCGCCGGCGAGCAGGTCGCGCCCGCGCAGCATGGTCAACCGGTGCAGGCTGAACAGCGCCATGCACACCTCGGCCGCGCCCATCGGGTAGAATCCCCACTCCAGCGGCAGCCCCGACCCGGTGGTCTGACCCGTGGTGAGCGCCGCGAGCCGCAGCGCATAAAGCGCCACCGCCGCCGCGGTCAGCGCCACGGCCAAGCCGCCCGCCGCCGCCATGGCCCGCTGCGCCGCTGTGCTGAGCCGTTCGACGAAGAACGAGACGCCGACGTTCTCGCCCCGGGCGATGGCGCCCGCCGCGCCGAAGAAGCTCGACGCCACCATCAGCTCGCGCGCCACGTCGTCGGACCACTCGATGGGGCTGTTCAGCGCGTAGCGGGACAGCACGGAGGCGGACACCACCAGGAGGTCCAGGAACAGCAGCCCGGCGGCGACGGCATCGACCGCGGCCAGCAAGGCGCCAACGCCGCTGTCGCACGCCCGGCCCAGGCTGGACGCCCGGCTGCTGGACATCCGGCCCCGGCTGGACCTATCGCTGCCGGACACCCGGCTAGGCAGCCGTGTCCTGGATGCGGTCCACCACCGGCTTCGCTTCCGGCATGCGGCGGAGGAACGCCTCGGTCTGCGGCAGCACCCGCTTGCGGAACGCCGCCGTGTCGCAGGGGATCACCGTGACGCCGCTGTCCCTGAGCACGCCGAGCGCCTCCTGCTCGGCCGCAAGCCCATAGGCCCGGTGCGCCGCGGCGGCGCGCCCGGCGGCGTCGAGGAACCCATCCCGCAGCTTCGGGTCCATCCGCTTGAAGGTCACGTCGCTGAAATACAGCACCAGCGGCGAGAAGATGTGCTCCGTCAGCGCGTAGAACTTGGCGGTCTCATAGAACTTGCTGGCGAGCACGGTCGGCGGGTCGTGCTCCAGCCCGTCCAGCACGCCGGCCTGCAGCGCCGTGTAGATCTCGCCGAACGCCAGCGGCGTGGCGGCGGCGCCCATCAGGCGCAGGCACTCGGTGATCACCGGGTTCGGCAGGGTGCGGATCTTGAGGCCGGCCAGGTCGTCGGGCGTGTGCACCGGCTTCTTCGCCAGCACGCTGCGCGCGCCGAAGTTGTAGGACCAGGCGATCACGCGGATGCCGGCACCCTTGAGCAGCGCGTCCTCGATGGGCTTGCCCGCGCCCGCCTCGATGGCCCGGGTCTGCTGCGGAAAGCTTTGGAACAGGTAGCCGAGGTCCATCACGCCCACCAACGGCACCAGGTTGGCGGAGATGGAAGTGCCCGACACCATCATGTCGATGACCCCGAGCTTCACCGAGTTGATGACGTCGATCTCCTGGCCCAACTGGTTGTCCGGGAAGAACTGCAGCGCGATCCGGTCGCCGAGGCCGTTCTCCGCCAAGGCCTGCTGCAGCCGGTCGGAGAAGG
>JAABUQ010003978.1_pt1 | contig 26047 bp, 32 predicted proteins | sample 5560001 | NCBI WGS metagenome assembly JAABUQ01 (sample SAMN10711888, study PRJNA513371) | rock metagenome | isolation source: Antarctica rocks | place: Antarctica: Victoria Land, Finger Mt nord | collected 2015-12-18 | reverse complement strand
GGTTGGGGTTGGTGGGGGAGGGGGAGCGGAAGGGGAAGGGGGAGCGGAAGGGGGAGGGGAAAGGGGGATGAGAGGGGAGTGGCTTGGGGAAAATGGAGTGCATGTGCTGGATTTTTTGATGACTGATGGAGAAGACAGCCGAGGACGATCGATGCCGTCTGAGCTCTACATACCGGTGGGTTTACGCATAAGACTGTGGTGTGTGCAACAAGGCCGAGAGCGAGCTCGAGGTAAGCCAGGAGCGACACCGTGATGCTCGAGATCCGCTGGGAGTCAAGAAGTGGAATAGTCGAAACTCAGATTTGATGTTCTTGACGGAGAACTTCGCCTCCATTGAGCCCGTCTTCTCGGTCACAATGTCGACTATTTAGTGTATCGGCACTGTGCACAGAATCACTGGGCTCGATGATTGAGGACTGGATACCTGAAATAAATATGGTTGGTCGTCAGAATAGAACGATAATTACCATGGGATTACGGCAGTCCAAATCGGCATGTGGAGACATTGGTGGAAGGGCATGTTGCACGAAGCCATGAGATGTTGAGGAGTCCGAATCGACACGTCTGAGGACTCGAGGTATTGCCTTCAGGACGGATCATCAAACGCGATTGGGGGATGGGCGACTTTTAGTGGATTTTTGCATCGGCTGATGAAAGATCTGGAGTCTGTGTAGCAAGGCATGGTGAGATATTTGCGGACATATCTGGCCGCTGGGGAAGTTGCTGACGAGGACAATGTTGAGCCTCGTGTTTGCGATACAATCATCTATCATGAGGATTACATATCATGCTATTCGGCACTTCGAGAGAACTACTCCTTGATGCTTTGCAGGTACTTCTTGATACATCTTCAATGAAAGGGCGCACGCCATCTATCAATTTGATGATCGGTCTATCAAAGCGATGTTGGTTTTATGCTTGTAGTCCCCAGGCCTCGCATATTCGTAGAGCCACCTCGGCCGTATTGCAAAAAGCAATAAGACAAGGTGCCCCCATCACTTCTATCACGAGAAAGACCCAGGGTCGGCGAATATTTGTTTAGTTTTCCACGTCTGGAATCGCATAGCCTAGCAAGAACGCAGGCTCATCGATATTGTGATGTTGGTAGCTTCGATTCGATTAGTGGCTTGACATCTTAACGAGAGCGAATGATCTGAGAGAATGGAAAGGTGTGTAATGGCGGGGCCCAAAGCGCTTGTAGAGTTTCTTTCGGTAAAAGAAAAACAAGGAGATCGTAATCCCGCGACTTGGATGCAATTTGAGGAGACGGTGGTAACAATGGCATGAAAATGCCGGACAGATCAAGCCCTCTACATACCTGAGAATGCCGATCCCGCCTGGCTCGAGCATTGCACGTAGAGGAAAGTCCATAGGGTAACCCAGCCACCGCCTCGCGAAGCCACGGAGGATATGGCCGTGTGCAACCTGGTTCATCAGAGATTAGACCGCAGCGTCGGTGTTGAGACCTGTCTACTTACAAGCAGAACGTCGACAGCTTTCTCTCCATGCATATTCGGCTTATGCAGTTCACGAATCTCGCTGATCAAGTGGTCCACTCGGCGCATTACTTGCTCTGCGGATCTGTCATGTCTATTAGTTCAGTCTTGGACGACGGCCAAGTCCGGAGGACTTCAATTCTTGATGGAAATGGGAATGATAGAATGGACAAGAACTTACTCGCCACCCTCGCATCCATCTTGGAAATGATCCCAGCCCTTCCCATCAAGCCCCCTTTCCTCCCTCAGCGCCCGAATCTCCTTCGTCAGCATACCCTCATAATCGCCGTAATCCCACTCTGCCAACCCCTCCGTCGTAAGCACATCCTGGGTTTGGGCCAAGCGGTCCTTCGTAGCGTCGTCGAGCATGATATCGAAAGTTTTCTGCGCTCTCTGCCGTGGACTGACGTAGACACGTGCTAATTTGTCGGGATCTATCAGCTTCTGGCGACCCACGAGTTGGCGCGCTGAGGAGGCGACTTGACGTTCTCCGACTTTGGTGAGGGGTAGATCTGTTTTGCCGGTCCAGTGGCCGGTGATGGACCATTCTGTTTGGCCTGTAGGGGTATGTCAGCTTTAAGCGGTGGCAGAGTGTAAGGGGGAATGACCATGGCGAGCGAGGAATACTCGAGGTGTGGTTGAGTCTTGGTGAGCCATTTGACGAGATTTGGTGTTTGGATGAGGTTGAAAGCGGGGTCAAGTAAGGGCGACGTCAGCTTTCATGAGTGTATGGGTTCTGAATATAAATTCTGATACCTATTTTTAGTATGTCATAACCCCCATATTGAACAGAACAAATTGAAAGTGCACAGATTGGATGTCACAGTACCTTTGCGTGTGCAGGAAGCTCATGTTGTAATCTATTGGCTGATTATCTGGCTTGGAAATTTACAGGCAATGCTCCAAGAAGAACTCCGATGCATCATGCAATACCAGCACCCCAGAAACCCCTCAATGCGAGGCATCGACCTCACCTCTTCGCAATGCCAACAAGGCACGTACGTCGGTAACATATTGCAACGCTTCAAGAATAGGCACAAGATGCAGCAGGTCATTGTCGGTTGGATCATTGATCCATCCTTCTATAGGTATTGCGTTGTCTGGATATCATTAGTCGTGATCGAGGACGAAAGCCGGTACTGCCCTCCATACCTTCATGGAAAATGTAGCTCAACGGGCTATTATCGAGTATCATGACTTTGCTCAGGTCCGGCTCGACAGAGCTCAAATCTTTGATGTATGCTCCATTTCTGAAAGTGCAATGCTGTCGATAGAACCTGCCCGAGAAATACTTCCGCTCCTGCTCAAGCCAATCGATGACTGGATCTGCGTATTCTTGTACGGAAGCCGTGAAAACAACAAGGTTGTACCATTTGCAAACTTTTCGAAGGAAATCGTCACAATGCGGTCGTTTATGGACGTAGTAGAGGATAGGATGTTGAGGGCCTAGAGCAGCTCCTCCGTAGCCAATCGGAGTATTGAGCTTCACTTCAACCATGTGGCCGCTGCTCATTCTGCCCCCTTTGGCCAAGCTATGGATTAGTGTTTCGTCTAAGTCTATTACGAGAGTCTTTTGAGAGAGCCGAGAGGAGCGCGGATTGTGCGAGGAATATGAAGGCTGCCGCAAAGGGATCAACGGCCGTGGAGGGACTTGAGTACGAGGATATTTGGTCATCCGTAGGGAGGATGTTGGTGAGGTTGGAGATTTGATATTCGCTATAGTCAGTGCGAGTTGTGCATCATTACTAGTGGACATAGCATTGCCAGTCGCATCGGCCTTCCCCCGCCGTTGCTTTCGTCGCTTGGTAGTGTCTTCGTTGTAGAGTTTTATGCGTATTGAGCGTCTAGCTTGCGGGACTTCTTCAGATGAGGATGATTGGTTGATGTGGGGCCGACGCTCTGAAGGAGGATTCAGTAAGACATTTTTCTCCCCTACATCCGCCTCCGATTCAGATGTCGCGGTAGTAGAGAAGCTTTCACTCTGCGGTTTGCGTTTGGGATCTTTGAAAGTACCATTCCGTCTTGTGCTCCGCCGGTCTTTCGCATCGTCTTGAGTATCGGGGGACCCAGAGAGGCCTACTGCTTGTCCTGTGGACTTTCGCCCGTTTCGCTTCCCGAAGACTCTTCCGAGTTTCCGTATCGGTACCAACGGTGAGAATTTGCCCTTCTCGTCGTAGAAGCCAGTAATGAAATATACACCAGGAGAAGCTAATGTGGACAACACCCATTTCAAAGACGCGGCTAGTGCATCCACGAGCTTCTTCACGACAATGCGGAGCCTGCTATATTTTGAACCCGGACGTTGAGGAGACTCAGTCTCGCTCAGCAATGGCGTCTTCTCGTCTATCTCGTCCGGGGTGGCCTCCACAGTCAGGTGTCCCCCCCGATCGTCGCCATCCGCGCCGCTTTCCTTCTCCTCTTCCTCAGGGGATTCCACATCCGTCTTGAAATACAGACTGGCACTTCGCTTTGGTGAATAGTTCGAGGCAGCCTTGCTTAGATTGCCATCGGAGTAGGATCTGGGCTTTTGGGTGCCTGATTTTCCAGGTGTGCTTGATCGGATCACTCGTGCCGACAGGATGTTCAAGGAGTTCATTGTTTGAATGCTGCCATGAGATTGTTCAACAGGCTTCAGAATTACCAAACGAATGTATCGTGGCTCGGAAGCACCGAAAAATGGCTGCGAAGGTTGGGCCAGGGCAGATTGGGGAAGCAGGCCCCAGCTTTTGCGGGACTACACCCTTATGTTTCGTATGACAGGTGGCACAGTCTGAGGGTTGAGGAGGACTCTTTTGATGCCACCAGCCCAGAGAGGCCCTCTACTTGTGCACAGTGGGGGCAATCAATGGGTGGAGGAGAAGGTTAGAGAGCGTGGAGGTAGCTGTTTGTTGAGTGAGACGGGGAAGGAAGATGGTCTCGCGGCAGTTTCGGGGTCCCGCCGTCAATCACATGCGAGAAACGGAAGTTCGTCATCCTCTGGATCGGGACTAGCATCCGATGAATCGATGTCAACGGCTTCTCGCTCCACAATCTCTCATTCATGTCGAGTTGTTTCTCTTCTCAAGACTCGTATAGATGATTTTCTCGCAGGTGTTACCATAGGATTCTACTACCACACCAAGTAGAGCTCGTTCGACTATATTCATAGACTATTTACCTCATTTTCCCCCTAGGTAACCTTTGATCATTCATACACTCAAAGACACTGCCAACATGTCGTCTCTGGCAGGAGCAATTGCTCCAGGCCCAGAGTCGTTTCGAAGATCAGTCAAAAACAGAGACACTTCCGTCGAGACATCTATAGAAAATCTCATCTCGTAAATTATCCTTACTCTGATAAAGGCCCATGCCCCTGCTAATGCATGCAGACTTCTAAAGAGGCGCCAAATACGTGGATCAAGGGACTGTGCTGAGGCTACAGCCCATCTACTACGCCGAGTCGTAGGAAGCTTTCGAGTAGGAGATGTCTCTAAACTCATCGAAATCGTGCAACAAGTTGGGGGGAGACTCATTTCTGCACAACCGAGGGAGCTAGCAATAGGGAATGTGGTCCGTCGAGTCTTAGGAGTCATTCGAGAAGAAGCAGAGGAGGACCGAGAAGGTGAGACCAGTGGATACAGCGACACAGGTTCAGAGAGCCACCCGCACCCACCTATTGAAGATTCGACCACTGCTCCAACATCTGCCCCTGCATCAAGAACAATTACATCAAGTCCTCTACGACATGTTAGCGAGGACCCCTCGTCCATCCCTGCAAACGCCGGTCCTGCGGCAACTTCTATGTTCAGTCTTCTCTCCCATCCAGTAGGCATCTCACCGGCAGCGACGCCTGGCAACCAATCCCCCGCAAACCAAACCTCACTCTCAACTCAAGCCCTAGCCAACCTCAACGCGGCCAAGGATCTACGTGCGGAAGTAATCGAAGGAATAGAAGAAATTCTCGAAGAACTACGACAAGCAGACGACCAAATAGCCGGCTACGCTCTCGAGCACATCCACTCCAACGAGATAATCCTAACCCACACCGCCTCCAAAACCGTCCAGAAATTCCTCCTCAAAGCAGCTACGAAGCGAAAATTCACCGTCGTGCACGCAGAAACCTATCCTAACGACCACGAAGCCACACACGCGGCGATCGTTGGGAAGCCCAAGGGTGACTCGGACGCCCACTCAGGAGCCGACCATTTCCAGAAGACCTTGACGGCAGCCGGTATCATCGTGATACTCATCCCAGATTCGGCTGTCTTCGCAATGATGTCGCGAGTCAACAAAGTAATCCTCGATACGCACATAGTCCTAGCCAACGGAAGCCTAGTCGCCGCAGCTGGCGCCAGAGCGATTGCCAAAGCCGCGAACATATACAGGACACCCATCGTCGTGCTCAGTGGCGTCTACAAGCTCAGCCCGGTCTACCCCTTCGATCTTGATGCTCTGATGGAGGACGGAGACCCGGGCAAGATTGTGCCGTATGAGGATGGAGAATTCCTCGATAAGGTGGAGGTGGAGAATCCTTTGTTTGACTATGTGCCTGCGGATTTGGTGGATTTGTATATTACGAATTTGTGAGTGATGATTCCTCCTCTTCCAATTGGGGGACGGGCAGTGCTGACTTTGTGTTCCTAGGGGCGGCCATGCTCCGTCGTATTTGTATCGCATTGTGGCGGATCATTATAGATCTGAGGATTTAGAGCTAGGTAGACTCGAATCGAACCAATGATACCCGTTCATGTTCCCATCCCGTTTTGCCTTCCCTGCCTTGTATGCCCAGCAGATCAACGATTGGTACCGTTTTGACGAGAGATGTCTCTGCTGCAAAGATTTGAGTAGCTACAAGATCTGTGCGTCGAGAATGACAATACCATTATCAATTTCCCCCTACTTGACACCCTCACGCTAGAATATTTAGTCCCTCCAGTCTTGAGTGAATACTATAGCTATCCAGGCACCTAAAACACTAAACAGGGAGCTCTTCTGACCTTCCCCTCCACGCTAGAGACCTAAAACCCAAGCTGGGACAAGTATGCTTGTCTTTCAACATCCCTCCGAGCTCTCGTCCTCGTCCGCATCGGTGCTCGAAAACCCCCTAGATACCAATACATCAAAGCCGCCACATGAGATTAGACAGTCTCGCCTCATGGCATGTCCATCCACAATCACCCTACCTCGTCCACACCTCTCACCATCAGCCACTGAATCGAGCATCAGCGGACTCGTCACCCACTCACGTCACGGTCGATCTAACGCCTCTATAGAGAAACCCGCGGAACGAGGTACGGTCCGAAAGCTGGATGCAGCGACTTGTGAACCAGATAAGATTACTCGAATCGGCACTCATACAAAAGAACCCCAAACAGGGTAAGGTGGCTATGCTACATTGAGTGTACTTCCGGATCCTTCTGTGTACTCAGCGTGTAGGTATTTGTCGACCACTGCTTGAGGTCGACCGATCAGCCGGGAAGGACCAGACTACTCGAATCGGCACTCATACAGAAAACCCCGGAAGGGGTAAGGTGGTCATTCCGAGTGTTCTTCCGGAAACGATTCTTCTGTGTACCTTACCGTTGTAGGAATTTGTCGACAACAGTGCTTGAAATCAACCAATCAGCCGGAAAGACGAGATTACTCGAATCGACCCCGGACAGCGAAAACATCTGAACAAGGCAAAGTGTTATGTCTAGAATCCGTCCGGAATATTCTGGGTACAGATGTATTTGTCGACCACAGTGCTTGAGGCCGACCAATCAGCCAGGGCACGAGATAAGTCGAACCAACACTGGACAGTAGAAACCTCTAAAAGAGGCAGAGCGGCATGTCTAGCATCCTTCCGGAATCTTCTGGGCCCTTGTCGCGCACCATGATTGATGGAGTGGTTTGAACTTCAAACACCGCTCGACTCAGCGGTCATACAAGGAAACCCGAACGAGGCAAGACCGATGTGGGAATACACGTTGAGCATTGATGAGAGGGGCAAGATGGATGCTCGTCTCAATGTTGAAGGAGTGGAACTTCAAACTTGGTAAGACGTTTTGCTAAGCCACCATCGTTCTACCCAGTCAATATAGCTGGCAGCGTTGCATTAAGTGAAAGCGTAGACTGTCAGCAAACACAGTCGCCCTCGTCAGCTTGTGCTAGCCCAGTTATTCCTCCATTCTTTGATGCTAGCCGACATCTCCATGGCCCACGGCCTCGCACCCCTGTTATTTTCCGCGTGCGGGTATGAAGTATCTAATCTCAAAGTCAGCATCTGAGAAGAGAACACTGAAAATGCAAAAGTAGGGGGAAAAAGCAGTCATGCTGCAAAAGTGTCTCAGGTCTTTTCAGTCTTAGAGAAGTCTTCATCCCAGCATCCCCTCAGGCTCGCCAATCTCAGCAGGCCACCAAAACGAGCAAGCCCTGGTGCATCCTGCCAACAGCATTTGAAGTCGTTCCGCCAGGGTCTCCCTTGTGCTCCATCGCCATTGACGACAATCCACAGGGCACGAAGCCAAGAACTGCCATTCCATTAGATGGAGCTCACGATTGGACATATACGCATCAAATACAGATACTTGCTCATTGTCTTCGAGCAATATCCCTTGGTGATGCGCCGAATTGCGTAATGCTCTCTCGGGCCTTACCAGGGCCCGTATGCTCGTGCTGATGGAATGTCTGCTCGCAGATGGGAACCACGAGGAGATTGGCGGTGCTAGTCAGACCTTTTACCATTGTTCATCATAGACATAGTCTTGCGGCCGCGAGAAAGAAAAGCACATGCTAACGCACCTTTGGAGATGTGTAATCAGACACCCGAAACGGGGAGTCACGGAGATGAATTAATCTCCCAAACGAATATACTGTATCATCCAGATCCGATGGAGCAAGGCTCTTATTCAGATGATTTGCGAGCAGACCCCTGAAGGAACAGCAACCTACAAATCCCGATGTCATTCTCCGGCGATCCAAATCAAGGATTCAATACAAGTAATGAGCTTAGAAGTCACAAATCTCCATGTCGAACAAGTTACACGAGCTCGATAGATATGCAAAGCTGGGACGAGCCACTTTGTCGCTGTCTATGGGGGCGTTCACGAAGATGTGCACGTTGCGCAGGTGCTGGACATCGTAATTGTCTATAGCATTCGTATTTCCGCGATACCACCTATATCATGTTGTTCCCAAGGCTGGTACAGCGAAATAAGGACCGGGTCAAAATAAGACATTCTTTGAACGTCATGCAATATCTGGCCTACAACAAAGAATTGGAAGGTTCTCAGATGATACGTCTGTGTAATACACACACTAGCGCCATACCAGTATCTAATCTATCTGAGTGATGCGTTGCTCTAAACATCAAAAGTAACCCATGCCCATCTCATAACAATCTACGGACTTGCATAGCGATTATTTCATATAACTATTTGCAGTCGCCTCCTATGGACTTCCTCAAATCCGCCGTAGCCTCCGCTATTTCCAAAGAACCTCCATTCCCTTACAAGTTTGGTGACAGATTGACTGTAGACCAATCAATCTGGAGCTTGTATAATGGCACCAAACGAGTGTGTGTACTCCAAGAAAGACATTCCGAATTACGCTGACTTATGCGAATCCTCTAGGAAGACAATTCAGACTGCAGCATATTCTCCTTCGACATTACTGCAGATCGATCACGGTTACCACTCGCTCGAAATGGCGTACGAAAGATGCGAACATTGAGGCATCCAGGGGTTATAAAGATCTTAGAGACTGTTGAGGTTTTTTGGTCGCCGAAATTTGGATTGGCGAACGGTACTGATGATCGCTCAGACAGAGACATATATCTACATTGCAACAGAGCGAATAATACCATTAGCATGGCCGGCACGCCGAAAGAGTCTGAGCGAAGAGACCTCGAAATGGGGCTTATACACAATCGCGGTAGGATGCATCTGGGTTGCCAGGGACCTTGACTGATTTGGCTTGAAGAATACGGTGTCATTCATTAACGACGAAGCCGCCTCCGTACACGGTAATGTGCGGCTCTCGTCTATCTACACGAGTCAGAGCGGGGAATGGCGACTGGGTGGCTTTGAGGTCTTGAGTTCAATGAAAGAAGATGACGCTGTCATTTACGTTAGCACCCCCACCTCTGCTACCAGAGCGCTATGTCTGACTTTCAAAGAGATATGGGAGTTCCGTCCCCAGTTCTGGAGTCTACGCTACACCCGAGGCTGCAAAAGGGGGCTGGGAAGTCATTAAACGGCATCCCCTGTCCGCGACAGACTCGTTTGGTTTTGGTATACTGGTTTTTGAAGTCTTTAATGGCAGCTTCATCACTAGCGATCAAATTGGGCTTACAAAGAACCTGCCTCCGTCTATGCATCAGAGTTATAAGAGACTACTCAATACCAACCCGAAGGCTCGGCTCAGTGTTCCTCACTTCCGAGATCAAGGAAGGCGTAGCGGTGGGTTCTTCGAGACGCCGTTGATCAAGCTCTCCGAGAGTATCGAGAGCCTCGGTCTGAAGAGTGAAGAAGAAAGGGAAGAGTTTTTGAGGTCCGTCGATACATCCACCTTTGCTCTGAATCTGCTAACATCTGCCAGTGAGCTTGATGAGGTAGCGAATGATTTTCCAGAAGAGTTCTTCTCTGTCAAAGTCTTACCGGAGCTCCTTAAATCTATAGAATTTGGAGGCGGAGGCCCCAAAGTCTTTGCATCAGTAATGAAGATCGGGAAGAAGTTATCAGACGAAGAATGGGATACGAAACTCACACCAGTCATTGTCAGGCTATTTTCCAATCCGGATCGAGCCATACGGGTGTGCTTATTAGATAACCTGCCCAAAATGATTGATCATCTATCTCAGAAGATAGTCAGTGACAAGATATTTCCACAAATGGTACTCTTATCCTTTCTACCTACTGCTCTAGGGCTCTAGCTGACCAAGATAGGTCACTGGCTTCACTGATGTAGCACCGCTCGTCCGCGAGCAAACAGTGAAAGCAGTCCTGACCATTATCACTAAGCTGGCAGATCGGACCATCAACGGCGAGCTGCTCAAGCATCTTGCAAAGACCTCTAATGACGAGCAACCCGGCATTCGGACAAATACCACGATATGTATGGGCAAGATAGCCCGGAGCCTTGGTCCAAATACGAGACAAAAGGTGCTGGTCGCCGCATTCTCACGTTCCTTGCGAGATCCCTTTATACACGCCCGTAATGCAGCTCTGTTAGCCCTCGCGGCAACGTCAGATCTCTTCAGCGAGGACGATTGTGCTACTAAGCTACTGCCATCTATATGCCCCTCCTTAGTTGACAAGGAAAAGCTCGTCCGCGACCAAGCAAACAAAACCTTCGATGCCTACGTCACCCGCATCCGCAAGTACAGCACCACCCTTCCCGACACTCTGCTTCCCCCACCTGCAACAGCCACCGCGAACGGTGTTCCTCCTCGAATGGGGACCCCACAAAACGACAGCGCAGGCTGGGCTGGCTGGGCCATCTCCTCCTTCACCAACAAACTTGGCACCGCGAGCGGGGACATGCAATCCAAAGCCACCAACCTCGCCCGGCCCGCTAGTATAGAGCGTTCCTCCTCCGTCCCTGCGACTACGAACCCTCGTTCTCTGGCGCCTTCGGCCTCCGCATCCACCCTCCATCGTCAAGCTGTTACAGGGACCTCGACGCCAGTACTAACAGAAACGCCGCCCGAGAAATTCTTCACCGACGCCGCAGCCGATGACGAGGACATCGACGAAGCCTGGGGCGAAATGAACGAAGAGTCCTTTTTCGACGCTCCCTCGGAAATCAAAGCCCCCCCCGTCTCTTTCGACGACGGTGGCGAGCCCGACTTCGAAGGCTGGCTTAACGCCCAAGCGCAGGCGAAATCGAAAGCACCATTACCCAAGGGCCTTACTAAGTCTACTGCGAATGGCAGTGGGAATGGTAGCGCCAGGGGAGGGGTAACGCGGACTACGACGACGGGGAGTGTGGGTTCTGGGCTCGGGGCCAAGAAATTGGCTACGACGGTGTCGAAACCGAAGGCGAAGGTGGGAAAGGTGTTTAGTACGAAGCCTGAAGAGGGGGCCGAGGATGATTGGGGGGATGCTTGGGATTGAGAGGGTTTGGTTTGATAAGGCCCGGGAAGATTCTTTTTGACAGCGATGTGAGTGTTGGGCTTTTGGTCAGTGGGTAATCTGGGATAATGTTGATACTAGACTGGGCCTTCCACTTGCAGGCAGCAAGGCGTTCGAGAATGTCTTCCTCAAGGAGAGAGAGTATGACTTTCACACATCATTTGATACACCTTTGAGGACTGTACGTGCTCAGATGTCATCAATACGAACGGCTATTAGATACAAATCATCTGAGTAGCACGCCTCCTCGAGCCCAATCCAGCCTTCGATCTCCCTTCTCACAAACAGCTGGGGATCGTAGAGTGAGGGATGACTGGTGCAGAGGCAGTCTGAAGCGCAGCTGCAACAAACCAGACATTTTCGCGAATCTTCCCTTCAAGAAAATCTCTGAATCCTCGGCGATCTCCCTCGGCACACTTCCTCCCCCCCGGGCATCGACGCACTCCCATTCCCTCTTCCCCCTTTCATCCCCCAGCCCCAGCCCCCTCACACTCCACATTGCTCTCCCCGTGATCCCCGGACTCAGCTAGCACAAATCTGCGCAGATCTCAACAGAAATTGATTTCAGACCCCTATCCAGCGCATTCCGGGTCATTTCTCATGACTCACAGCTTCAACCATGGTTCGAAAACGATAGAGAATTCAGGAACGAAAGTTAGGATGCGGGACGGGTGTGGCAAAAGGGGTCCCGTATAAAAAAAGTTTGAACGAGGAATTCTTTGCCGCTGACGCCGACGCTAGGGGGTTATGGATTTCGTAAAGCGTAATGCCGAATAACCTTCGTCTTTCGGAAATCCTCCCTCTGCGAACACCCTTCCCGATTGTCCTCGGAAAGCAGCACCAGCACAGCCACAGGTCCTTGTTTTGCAGGATATGAATTCCCGTGCCTATCACCCACAAGCCCTCGCAAACCCCCCCCTTTTCCCCTAGCGCTCCGAGTAATCATTCAGGGCCACACAAACCACCCCCCGATGATGGCCGCAATACTGCCGAATGACTGTCTGCGTGCCCAACTCCCATAAGCGCGCGTAGTGATCACTACACGCCGTCACCAAATACGCCGAATCAGCGCTGAACGCACAATCCCACACCCAGCGCTGATGGCTCTCCAGACTTGTCTCGAGGGGAAAGGCGCCCGTGGGCGCCAGAGCCCCGTTGGACCCGGCAGAATTGCCGCGGTCGTGGGAAAGGTTGTCGGCGCCCTTGTTTTCCGAGATGGGGACCACGAAGGTGGGGTCCACGCTCCAGATACGGGCGTTGTGGTCGGCGCTGCAGGTGGCGAGGTGGCGGACGTCGGGGGATAGGAGGACGCGGGTTACGTAGGCGGAGTGGGCTTGGAAAGAGGTGACTGGGTGGATGGTGGTGAGGTCGCGATTTTGGTGCATGCGCCAGACGTAGACGTGGCCCTGTTCGCGCGGAACAGAGTAAGCGGTGTTTTGGCAAAATGGAGGGGGAGGGGAAGGGGGAAAGGGAGAAGCGTACGGTGTTGTTCCCTGCGCAGAGTAAGCTACCGTCGCTGGCTACTGTAACACTGGCGACTGAGATGTCTTCTTCGGGGACGAGCTGGTGTGTGCATTTATCCTCGCCTAAATCCCAGATTCGCACGTTTCCTCCCCGGTCACACGCAATCACCTCGCCTTGGTTGGGGTGAATAACCACATCATTAACCGGATGCCCATGATTGTATACCCGCTGTATACTCCCATCTTTTGTTTGCCACACCTTTACAAATCCATCCTCGGAGCTAGTAACCATCCACTTTCCCTCGCAGTGAAACGTAACACCAGTGATGTTGGAAGAGTGGCCGGTAAAGACCATGACCGGCTGGGGGTTTGTAGAGCGCACATCGAAGAGCTTGACATTGTGATTACCCGCTGCGGCGAGATAGCGTTTGTCGGGGGAGATACAGAGGCGGTTGACTTGCGAGTCCGGGTGTTGGATTGTGCGGGAACAGATACCTGAGAGGGCTTCCCAGAAGCGGATGGTGTGGTCGTACCCAGCTGTGAGATTGTGTTAGTCGTATGTACATATCAAGGTCATCGAGTTCTCAGCGCCGAGACCGAGCTTCTTTGGTTGCTGGGGAGAGACGTACCGGTACAGAGTATCACACTCATGATTTGAACTAAACGCCCACGGGCGCCTTTCTCAACCAGATCCCTTGACTTGGATCTTTGGGGCAAGCATGGAGCTCTGCTGAGCTCATTACAACAGTAGCAATGCGACGTCTAGCAGATGTAAGAAAGTGTGGAGTTTCCTATGGTAATGTGCGGGAGCTTCGTGCATATATCTATAAATATCGCGCCTATCCCACTCGTCGTCAAGACGTCGTAGCGACCTGCAACATCAGTCGCTCTACTAAGTATATGAAAGCGTTGTTTGAGATAGAGAAATGAGAATTGGGTTCTTAAGAGGCGGTTACGCAGAAAGCGGGCAAGACTGTTGCACAGTCATCTGGCTTTTCAACATCAACCATTGCTCTGACATTCAGCATGCTCCAAGGCTGTCATGAACAAAGGCTGCAGAATTCGGAATGCACTCAATTGCATCGTCGCGAGGCTGTCGCAGAGCACTAAAGATGTCATGCCTTAGCTTCCGACCCGGTAACAGGGAAGGCAATTGGGAAGAAGCTCGACGACATGTCCCTCTCTGGAGGTGACAATATTGCAGAGTTCTACATTCATGATCACAGCACCTGCTTAATGGCTTCGTGGAAGTAAAAGGCAAGTGCAGCGTGCAAATTGGCAAGAAAATTGTGGCCCGCGTTGGTGGAATATATTTTGCGCCCGTGTTTCGTAACTTGGAGTCCTGCTTCTCTAACGCAAGGTAAGATGACCGCTGTGATTGAGATTCAAAAGATTCTGGGATTTGAATGTTGGCACATGACTTGAATGTATCAGGTTCGACTAGATAAAGTATTGAGTTATAGTGATGTCTTTACTCTCTGTTCTGGTAAAGGCAATCGCACCAGTTGAGAGCGCGTCATGAGAGATCTCTCTCAGGACCTTGATAAGGAGCACTATAGACACATTCATTGTAGCTCATAAGAGACTCAGCAATACAAAACAACGAGTGGAATCATTTGGAATATTTGAAAGGCACATTGCTCAATCGAATCAAAAAGGACCATCTAGGCTTATCATAGTATATCATAGACTGGGGAGTTCGACCCATATTGTGGGTCGAGAACTTCCGCGAAAGAGAAGCCGAAATCCCTGCTTTAAGCTCCACTTGAAGCAATTCCCGAATTCCCAATGGTCCCTCAAGGTCAAGCCACCATCGCTGCTGCTACTGTGGTTTTAATTGCTGCTTTCGCCGCAGCTATCAATTGGAAAAGTCTCCATTTCAACGCAATTGCTCTTTCATCTGCTTCCAGGCCTCAACTGATCCACTCTGCTCCAAAAATGGGACCATCGGCTCCATAGGCTTGTATCTCGAGTCAACTGCCACTCCTCGCAGGCCTTCTCTGCGGTATATCCCGGATTCATAGTGGCCAATTGACGCCTTCAGAATGCCCATCTCCCTGTCCAAACCACTCAATAGCATCTCCTCCAAGAGTCATATTCTCCTAACCTTTCCGAATTCCTGCGCCATTCCCCCTTCCGAGTCCCATTCCCCAGATTCAGACTGGTTCTGAAGTAACACACTGTGTCTTCCGTATTCCGGGACACAAAGCAGGTATGAAATTTCGATTTCATGAAGCTTTCCCAAATCCTTCCAACTCAGTATATGCCTCCTTTCTTTCCAACTGCTTCCTGGTCAGATGGCGAAACCTACCCCTGTGGAGAATGCAATGGGAGGCAAAGTATCCCTCAATCGACATCAGTCATTGGGCGATCCTCTTGTCTGTCCACCTCTCTGGGGGCCCACCAAAGCTTCATTGCCACTTTCCCACATATCCTTGTAGTATACTGACTCACGGCCAGGTAATCCGGAAGCCCAATGGAAGGCTATCCACATCTTCCTACTCCTCTGCAAACTGTAAACACGTCAGCCAGGGTATTTATTCAGGCCTCTCCCCCTCAGTGTTCATCACCAATCCCTCCACTGTCTTCTTGCATCACGTCTGCATACTCAATAGAACCCCCCCTAAACGAATCCCGTAATATTTACCCATCCCAACCCTACCCAAGCCAGCCCAAGGCCTATACATCCCCTATTTGACCGGAAAGAACCCATCGCTACCCTACCCAAGCCAGCCCAAGGCCTACAATTCTCCCAATTGACCAGAAAGAACCCATAGCTATCACGAGAGATTCGGAATGGCAGCCATCGTCAGAGAGCTCGAACCCGTCGTGTATTTTGACACCCAGCATCAGCAATTGGCACAAGTTCGTAGTTACATGGATGCCTCGGGGCAAATAAGATTGAGTCCCTTCGTTGACCTGATGGATCCCCAGCCGGCAGCACCTCCGCTACCAGTTCCTGCTTTCCAATATGGTCCCTTGCCTGGCCCTCAGCCAGACGTACCTATGATGGCTACAGGACCAGTGCAGCCCCCGGCACGTGCCCACCCAGCGCAACCACTGGCACCCGCTCAGGCAAAGCCAAGGGCCAACCGGGTCCAAAAAAAGCCCAGAGTTCAAAAGGAGAAGAAGGCCAAGGGGGAATCAAACAGCGAGACGCGGTGGGTCGAGGCCTATGAAAGAGAGGCGGACGAGCAGTGGACCCGCGGCAGTGATTACTTTTTCGTCTGTATCAGCCCCGTCAAGAACTCCCGCGGACGTGATACCGCCGACCAAATCCGCTCTAAGATGGCCGCCGCCCTTCGACGGCTAAAAAATGACGATAAGCTCGAGACGATAGAGCAAGCAGTCTTTGGCAATGACCCCCGGCCTAAACGTCCTACCTCCGATCAGTATCCTGTCCAATTCCCGGATGCCGCGGCTACGTGCCCCAAGCGTGCCCCGGGAATTCAAAAGCCCCAAAGGCCTTTTGAAGATGGGGTAGATAACCATCCCGCCCAATTAGAGCAAGTACGGGATCATGCCCGCCATGCCCATGGCAACGTCCAGCAAGGCGACATTGCAATGATGACGCCGCCTTCCAGCAGGCCCTCCTCTGCCAGCGAGAGTTCGGCTCCCACAACCCCGATCGACCCCGCCATCGGGAATAGCTCCGGGACCCTCACAGCGGATGAGGTCGAGCACCTGCTGGAGAAAGAAATGAAGCAGTTTGACGAATGGGATGAATGGCTGAACAAGGACTTTCTGCCCGACATCTAATGACCAACATCTGGGTCAAAGCCAGGGAATCTTCTTTCTTCTTCGTAACGAACCTGACCAAGATTGGCAAATTACAGCAAACAGCGCGAGAACAGCATGAAAATTACGGAGCAACGCCCGCGATCAACGGCGACAACACTGGAGTCTACTTAGCGAGCGATTGGAGTTGGTGGTATTTTGATGTTTGTCTTTTTAGCGAAGCTTTAGCCACAAACCGGTAATAAAACACGAAAAAAAATATAATACCCACAAAACCCAAAGAGAGATCTCAGCTTCGGTCCTTTGCTGATTTAGCGTGCTCAGTAAAGGTACCTCCACGTATAGAGCTATCACCCTTTGGGGATAGCGCCCCCACTGTGTTTACACCACCCTCGACCAGACCACTCATCCACTTGAGTCACTATAACCACCGTGTCATCTTCTCTACCCACAAGAATTAAGGCACCACTTTTCTCGAGGACGTACCAGGGACAGCGTTGTTGGGCTCAGTGAGTAGAGCGTTCAATGCCCGTGAGTGAACCTCGATGTTCGGTAGTAAGTCTCCACTCCTGTCTTGGGGGGGGGCGTTTGTGCTTTCGGGTCCTCGAGTGGAATGGTAAGTAGTGGTGATGCACTACAATGACTACTCTGTTGTACATTGTATCAGTTAAGTGTATTAACACTGGCCTTTTTATTTCACATCTCTATCTAGTGCTGCAGCATTCCATAGCAATAACTTCATCCGGTGTCAGACACACTCTTTCCCCCTATTTTCCCGTTTTCATCATTTTGCAATTCCTTAAGTGTGATTGGACCCCTATCACATCACTATTGGTCCATCTAACCCAGCCACCCGATTATCCCTAGCCCAACTTTTCAAATAGCGCACTCTCCACTTTGTGGGGCACTCGCTCATTCTCGAAGATGAGCCCCTATTCCGGACTTCATACTCATGTATATTAAGGAGCCATTGCTCCAGTATTCATCAATCCGACAATGTCTCCCTGAGTGCATTCTTCATTGCATCCGAAATCCAGGTTACAACAAAGCAATCAACCATTTTACGATCTTCCAACTGGGAACTTAGCCAGGATAGTCACACTGTCAACAACTACATCTGAACCTGAGGACGTGACCACTCATCATAAGCGTCGCTCAAACGATCAAGCTCAATTCAGTACACAAATCAATACGCCGCCCTGGCTACATTACCGACAATGCCCCGCCAGACCTCGTGCTCACCATAACCATCGCTGCTTACAACACGTCGTCCCTACAACTATCGCACCGCCTCTCAGTACCTCTCCTTCCCCAGCGAGACGGCTCTCTCTTCATCGCGCCGCCTCTCAGTTATCTCTCCTTCACCAGCCAGACGGCTCTCTCTTCTTCCCACGCTGCCAGCGCTTATCAAGATCCTACACTCCCAATTGATCCTTCTACCACGAATAAGTCTAGGAACCTGGCTCAGGATAATCTCGACTAATCGCCGGACGGTGACAGGCCTCGCTCGGAGATCAATCCTGCCAGACTTTTCGAATCCGAATATCACTGGGTACGATGCCTAATGTATCTGAATGCCTCGAATGAAACCGAATTCGATAACCACGATGTCCCTCTGACACCCCAGGCAATGACATGGTCCCAGTTGACCCTGCTACCGCCAATAATCCCGGCGTCCTGGCTTAGGATAATGTCGACTACAGGCTGGGTGATGGTAGCCCTAGCCAGAGATCTTGAACTTTGATTTTCGTTGAAAAATGTATGCAACGCCAGCTGCTTGGACCGACAGACAGTACCCTACGATACTGCGTTTGTTCGAATGCCTTGAATGAAGTGGAATCCGATAATCACATTATCTCTGTAACTCCCTAGCCAGAGAATTCGACCCTATCGTATGATTCGAAACCATATATCAGCAATGGGTGCAATGCCGTGTATACACGAATGCCACAGGGGAATTAATTGAACACGTTGTTCCCTTGGCTCCTGACTTGTTCCCAGGAGTTGCGAACACCTTGCCCGCTGCTAGCACTTCGATCTATCCTTTTCCCTCATCCAAAGATGAAGAAGGAGAAGGCCCCAAGCTTTCGGACTCCCCTGCCAACAACATGGTATGACGGCTTCGGCAGGCGATATTATTTTGATGCACAAAACAACGCCATGTACGACTTCTTTGTGGACGTGACGATTCCTGGTCCCGCTCCCGAGATGGCACCGCCTAACCATTTTGGACCTTTGCAGCCGCTGGCGCCCGCTATGGAGAATGCCCCCCAAGTGGAGTTGATCCCTGGTACCCAGCCCAACAAGACCTACCTGTGCTGGGTGAAGTATCAGTACTGCCATCGCCCGCTCCGGACTTTGCCCCCCTTGCAGAGTCTGGTCCCTGGCCCACGACCCAGAAAAATCTACCCGTGTCGGCTGTAGCACCAGTACAGCCCCCAGCGCCCGCTTAGCATACGACTCCCTAGCCGGCAATACCGCAGATGGCTCCTGCTTTGCAGCTGGTCTCTGGCCGCCCGCTGAGCAGACTCTACTTGTACCGGCTGCAGCACCAGTACAGCCCCCAACCCAGCAGAGTCTACACCGGCAGTAGCCATTGTGCAGATGGCTCTCCCTTGCGCAGATGGCTCTCCCTGCGCAGATGGCGCCTACTCCGCAGATTGCTCCTGCTCTCCTTCAGGACAATATCGACTATCCGCCCAACGATAGCAGGCCTTGCTAGCGATCCTGGCACCAAGCATCCTGCTGATCAGCCCTCTCAACGATTTCTCGGCCAGCATCCGGGCCCATACCGAAAAACGGCCTGGATTTGCATCATGCTTTTCCAAACTCAAACTTGGTTGTGGATATTGAACAGAATGTTCCCTCCTCATTGGGAAAGCTGAGATGTTACCGGTCTTGCGCGGATTTTACGACAAGCCGCACGACTAGCATAGCCGCCTAGGGGATCCGAAGGATTCAAATTGCTGCGGTATGCCTAAAATGATAATCTACAATCCAGTGGCTAGGTGGGGTCGTCGGACCGAGACATTCTCTGCGAGTTCTTCGTGAAAGGACTTGTGCACTCAACACTTTGATATACTTCGAAAACGCAACTCAGCAATGGGTGCGGAACCGTGCGTTTTTGAATGCATTGGGTCAAATGTTATTCGATGATCCCATTCTCCGGTTGATCCCCCAGCCATTCACATGGTATCACATGGACGGTCGCCCATCTTATTTCGACACAGAAAATAATATGAGATATGGTACCGAGATTGACAACAAGGTGCCTGGTCTTGATCCTCCTGCTGCGGACTCTGCTTTAAACCCAGAGCCTGCTGTCACTCCGGAATCCGCCCCCGCCAATTTCGCCCTTGCTGAGCAGTTCGCCCCGGCTGAGCGCTTTGTCCCGGCTGAGTTTGCCCCCGATCAGGATTTCGCTGCCGGTGGGGACGTCGCTGCCGGTGTGAACTTTGGCCACGCTCCGGAAGTTTTCCCCACTCCGGAGTTTGCTCTCCCTCCGGACTTCCCCCCCGCTCCGCAGAATTGCCCCGCTCCGCAGATTGCTCCTGCTCTCGTTCAGGACAATATCGACTTTGCGCGGGAGGATGGCAGCCTTCGCCACAGAGCTCGACCCGAGCATTTTCTTCCACTTCGGATCACTTCAATGGGTACAATGCCGGGTGTATGCGACTGCCTCGGGTGACATCAGAGATGAGAATCATCTCGTCCCCCTAAAGCCCCAGCTACAAACTTGGTATGACTTAGAGTACACCCCATATTATCTCAACTCAGACGGCAAAGTGAGATACAGTTTCCACGTCGACAAGGCTACTCCTCATCCCGCTCCGGCAATTACTCCTGATGCGGACTTTGTTCCTGCTGCCACTCAGGACATCGGCCATGCTGAGCTCGCCCCTGTTGAGGAGTTTGTCCCCACTGAGGAGTTTGCCCCGGCTCAGGATTTCGGTGCCGATTTAGACTTTGATGCCGGTGTGAAATTTGGCCCTGCTCCGGATAATCTCCCTGCTCCAGATTTTGCTCTCGCTCCGGATTTTCCCCCACTCGATATAATGCCCCCGCTCTGCAGCTTAGCCCCGGGCCCGCCGCCCAGCAGAATGTACCTGTGCCAGCTGCAGGACCAGTCTAGCCCCCAGCCTAGTCTGCTGCTCAGATGGCTCTACCTGAGACAAATGGCTTGCCTGGCCCATCGCTTCCGCGCCGCAGATTGCTCCTGGTCTCGTTCAGGATTTTTACTTCCCGCCAGAAGCAGAACTGCTTGCGTCGTTGAGCCACTACCTGAACGACGGCTATCCTAACAACAATGACTAAGAAAAACATGGGCCACAGCCTGCTCATCTTCTTTCTTTTCGACAACGGAATCGATGATTCATAAGCATCCAACCTATACCAATGGTCCTGTCCCCTTTCCTGACCCAGCGGCAACATACACCAAGCACCGTGGCTGGATGCAAAGGCCCAGGGGCCTTTGTAGGATAGGGTGGACAGAGAAGCCCAATTTGGGCAAGTACTGGGACATGCTCTCCCGAGCCTCTGAGGGGAGTTTGGTGGTTCTGTGTTGGAGTAGGGTGCAAAGAAGGGATCTTACCTAGCGAGTATTTGGAGTTTGTGATATATTTGTCTTTTTAGCGAAGCTATATGTATAAACAGGTGATGAAGTGCCAACGACGGACCAAACAGCAAACTCAATATATTACCCACTATATAGAAGAAGAAAAATCTCTTCAAACCTTAACAAACAACTCACATTCACTTTACTCCTTACACCATACTAGAATTTTGTAATTTTCCTACGAATTACTCTACCCCCTTCATCACTCTTCCCCACCCACCTCATCGCACACTCATCCAAGATCCCTTAGCACACTCATCCACCTCATCACATCTATCCCATCGCACAAGCGGCCTCGCCCAAACCCCCCACACACGGACCTCACACAGACCGTGCTCACCAGCTCTTTTCCCATCGCACAAGCCTCCTCACCACCCAGACCCTAATAGCCGATCAATCCACCTCATCACACCGATCCCATTTCCCAAACCCTCCTCGCCCACTTGTCCCCACACCACCCCCATCACCTCACCAGCTCTTCTCGCATTGCACAGCACAAGAAATCCACCACTCAGGCCTCTGTAGCTTGATCAATCCGTCGGTTGGACACATAACATCGCGCAAGCTTACTCGCCTAGGCGTTTTGAACGTCTGTACTGGCCCTGAGCTGCAACCCGCTGTATCGCTTAGACCCTTGGCATCATTACCACACAGTATACCAAAAGCAGGGGGGCCTATGCTGGCAGCAAGGATAATTGCCGTGGCTTCGTTTCGTTTCAACATCTCTACTACTATTGAAGCAAACTCATCAGAATTCACAAGAATCCACCTGCCCACCCCCCCAACACACTCATTACACCCAGCGTCTCTAACCACCACCAACTCCCTTTCTGTCGCATCGAAACAGCAGCGGAGGGTACAACGCCGCAGCAGGGGCGGCTGTACGTGACATTGTTCAGCTGGGCCGCGACCTCGAAGACCGAGCCGGCGAAGTTGCCAACGTTGTAGTAATCCACTAGCAAGAAGTTTGGGGGGCGGGACCACGTTGCTGTTGATCATCATGTTAACGCACTCTTATTGACTCTTGTTTGTGCGAAATCGCACTGATGCAGAAAAGACGAGCTTACCGGCGCAGTTGTTCGCCATCAATCCCAGACTCCCTTGCCCACTAACGGCATTCGTTTCATTAAGCAGAGTGGTCGTCGGCACCAGCAGGCTCGTGCCTGCTAGATTAATCTGTGTGTTCAGATTGTGATTCGCCATGTACATCCTCTGCTCGGCGTCGCTCCTATTCAGCCCTGGCGGGCGCTGCTGCGTGCACGGGAAACTTCGATTCGTTGGACTGAAAGGGGTTTCCCACATCTGACTAAATTCATCCAATATGTAAGGCACTTGGCTCTGGTTGGCGTTGTAGTCCATGAAGATCACCACTCGTTTCTGCGTGAGGATCATTTCTGATAGTTTGGGCCAGGAGGAGATGTTCATGGGGACTTGAGAGGGTATGTAGGCGTAGCGGGATAAGCCGGAGGCTTCCAGGGGAGAGGTGTAATTTCCTACGCTGATGAAGTCGGAGTTGCCGATGAGGAGTGTGATGACATCGTAGGGGTGGGTGCGGACCCAGGATGCTATGTTTGTGAAGTAGGAAAGTGCGGTGCCGGCGTCGAGGAGGTCGCAGGATGTGTGGCAGTAGGAGATTGTCTTTGTGGTGGAATTGTAGTGAGTTTGGCCTTGGAGCATACGGATGCCGTCGTTTAGTTGGGCGATGACGCCGAGTTGTTGATTTGCAGCTGCGTTGTCGGGATTTACAAAGGGAGAGTTGTGTGCGGCCACGTACGTGATGTTGCTGTATTGCCGGTTACAAAATTCGGAGTAGTTATTGCATGGCTGCGTGTTGGTAGGGGTGGCGGATGTTGATGTTTGGCTGGTGGTGGAATTGACATTTGTTGTCCCGTTGGTACCATTTGTGGGCGAAGCTCCTCCTGCTCCCATTGTTCCCTGTAAAATGCTCACGCTCGTCGAGGTCGACGAGGATGTCGATGGTGTTGATAGCATGGAGCCATTGACCTCTGCCAAAGTAGTTGCAAGGATTGCAACTGATCCATTGATACTGCTTGTTGTGCTGTAAGTCAGGTAGGAAACTTCGCTGCCTGTAGGTATTACATCTCCCCCAAATTTTGGGAGTGCTGAAGTGTCTGGTGTGTTGGATCCTAAGAGTACGACGCTCGAGAATCCCGGGATGGTTGTGCTTGAGATTGTGCAAGAAATAGTCGGAGAATGTGCTCCAATTATAAGTAGTAGAGTGAAAGGAAGAGTAAAGAATATTTTGATAGCCATGCTGACGACGTGGTAAAGAGATACAACGGCATAAAAGGAAGACAAGCCTGGCTTAGCCTACAGATTCTCTGGGAAAGAAGCAATCACCCTGGAACTATTCATGCTCTCTGCTGTACATAATGAAGCTGAAAAGAAAGTAGAAACAAGTAAACATCTTGGGATGCTCTCAGATGTCAAAGGTCCAGCCGAGAAGCCGGCGGCCATCAGCTCAACAGAGATCGTCACCCGCAAAGCTCAAATTCCTGTGCACCATCACGCGGGTAACAAAACGGGCTCCCCACCATAGGAAGGCCCTATTTCAGGCTAGGATCCCCTACTAAAATCGACATTCTTCGCTATTACATGATACTAAGTAACTACTATAGTACTTATCAACTTGAAACTGAAGCCATACATTTTCCATTGTACAATATACGGGTGCGATGGTAGAAAAAAGTAAGGATTTTGGTGGGGGATCAAGCCTAAGATGTTGGGGAGCCGGTCGCACTTATTTCGTTACCCGCGTAACCATCAAGGTGCTATACCTCGATCCCGGCAACACATCACTCGAAGGCCTGGCTAGCAGCACGGCAGAAGACATCATTCGCTGCGAGTCATGCATGAGGGTTTTTGCCATCACAAAAGAGGAACAGAGAAGGAGATAGAATTGTGATGGTACGAGGGTTGGTGACAGGAAAGGTGACCAAGCCAAATAGGCGCAGCCATACTCCGTACCGGAAGCACTAAAACACCTATTTTTCACTCAGGCTGTTTCTTCGGGAACGGGCACCCTAACCGAATTTTGGCTAGCTTATCTCGTGAGGGTGCCCGTTCCCGAAAAAACAGCCTGAGTATTCATCTATCTATACATCCGAATTTCATACTTCCTTTTTGATCATGATATCAACGTAATAATTGAAGTCTGACAAAAATTTGAAGGGAAAGAAAAAAGGAGGTGAAATGATTTTTTACTACTCAAGATTTGGCATGGCCACCTCCTGTCCCTCGGTAGAACACATTCCCATTTCGGCGTCGCTCCGCCTTTTCCGCTCCACTCCGTCATCGGCATCAAATACTTACTTTACGAAGAAGGCCCGCTCCAATTCTGACGCGGTGAGTACCCAACCTTCTGGCCTAAATTCTGCAGGACTTAGCGATAATGTGGACTGCCATCTAGAACACACCTTCTCTTCCTGTCTCTGACTCTGTAGCCTCGTCTTTCCTTCAAGAGCAAGACAAACCAGACAATAACATCATTTACTCTATCCATTCCATTCACTTCATTGATGCTGTGAGTGATATTTATCCTCTCGAGGATAAATTCCTTCAAACCTGGCCTTCGTCCCCTCCGTCGCCTAACCCCGTCCTCATCCACAATGGCTCTCCCCTCCCTCATCTCCAACCGCCGCCAACGTCGAACCCACTCCTTCAGCTCCTCCTCCCAGGACCACCCCCCCAACAACAACCCTCACGCCCCCCCCCAACACCCTACCCACTCAACCATAAAAGCCGCCACCCGTACCCGTCTCCTCTTCTCCCTCCTCACCTCCCTCCTCTACTTCATCGCCCTCATCTTCCTAATCCTAGTCGAAATCGGCAGCACCTCCTCCCGTCCCCTCATCCAAACCATCTACTTCCTCAAACTCGATCTCTCGCACATAATCCCCCAAAGCGTGCCGCACGCAACCCTCATCAACTCAATCGCGCGGACGTTGGGCCTGCACGATTTCTACCAAGTCGGATTGTGGAGCTATTGCGAAGGGTATGCCGCGGAGGGGATCACTGGATGCTCGACACCCAGGGCGCTGTACTGGTTCAACCCCGTTCAAATCATCCTCTCTGAATTATTGTCCGGAGCCACGAGCACGTTTTCCCCCCCTTCTTTCCCAGGTCCTTCTTCGTCGAGTATGGCAAGCTAAAAAGTCGCAGTCGCCCTCCCTTCAACCATAATCCAAGCACTCGAGCTCGTTCGGCTAGCCTCGCACTGGATGTTCGGCCTCTTCCTCGCCGGCGCCGCCTGCTGCTTCGTCGCCGTCTTCCTCACGCCCCTCTCGATCTACACGCGGTGGGCCACCTTTCCCATCGCCATCTTCGCGTTCCTGACAGCGCTTACCACTACCGCGGCGAGCATCATTGGTACGGTGATGTTTATTATCTTCAGGAATGTGGTTCAGGGGGCGGAGGAGACGGTGAATATTGTGCCGGAGATCGGGACGGAGATGTTTGCGTTCACGTGGGTTGCGAGTGCGTGTGCGATTACCGGGTGGTTGGTGCAGATGGGGATGTGTTGTTGTTGTGCTAGTAGGAGGGATGTGGGTAGGGGGAAGAAGAGGGGGAGGAGGCGGGCGTGGAGGGTGAGTGGGGAGGTTGCGCCGTATGAGGAGAAGA
>JAABUQ010003977.1_pt1 | contig 26048 bp, 26 predicted proteins | sample 5560001 | NCBI WGS metagenome assembly JAABUQ01 (sample SAMN10711888, study PRJNA513371) | rock metagenome | isolation source: Antarctica rocks | place: Antarctica: Victoria Land, Finger Mt nord | collected 2015-12-18 | reverse complement strand
TTGGCCGTTGGCGCCTGGTGCTCCTGGGCCGGTATCTGGCACGGAGACGCACGGGGAGCGGGATGCCTCGCCGTCTGCCTTCGCTGCCTCTTGCGAGGCCAGTTCTGCACGAATCCGCCCGAGGATGTGTCAGGCGGCAAAACCTCGGCCGCCTTCAGGCGCGCGTTCGTAGACATGGTGCAGACCATTCAGCACCGGGCGCGAGTAGACCACGCCCGTCGTCGAGCGCAACCTTGGCTCGGGCGTCTGGAGCTGCAGCGTGCGATGTGGTCGCTCCGTGTTGTAGTAGGCGACGAACTCGCGCAGGACCGACGACAGGTGCGGCTCATCGAAGACGATGACGTGATCCAGACACTCTCGGCGTAGCGTCCCAATTACGCGTTCCGCCACAGCATTCGCCTTTGGAGCTCGGACTGGCGTGGCGATGGCGTCGATGCCGATGCGCTGGGCCCGCGCCCGAAGGTCGTGGCCGTAGACGGCGTCGCGGTCCCGCAGGAGATGGCGTGGCTTGTGTCCCCAGGGCGTGGCCTCGATCAGCTGGCGCCATACCCAGGCGGTGGTCGGATTGGCGGTGACGTTGACGTGCACCAGTTCACGCCGGCCATGAGCGATGAAGACCAGGACGTAGAGCGTCTTGAAGGCCAAGGTGGGCACGGTCAACAGATCCGCAGCCCAGAGGTGGTGGGCGTGGTTGGCCAGGAATGTCCGCCAGGTCTGGCTCGGTGGGCGTACGGGTCCATGCCAGCGATAGCGGCGGATGGAGCGGTTGCTGACCACCATCCCCAGCTTGAGCAATTCGCCGCGAATCCGCTCGGTGCCCCAGAGTCGGTTCTCGCGGGACATGGTGACGATCAGCTCGCGCACCTCGGCACTCAGACGCGGGCGCCCACCCGGATGGCGCGTCTTCCAGCGCCAGAACAGGCGCCAGCCCTGCCGGTGCCACCGGATGACCGTGTCCGGCGTGACCAGCACCAGGCGGTTGCGCCACGCCGCGTAGAAGCGGCGGGCGACAATCCACAGGAGCTTGTCCCAGGTGCGTAGCCGAGGGCGCGGCCGCCTCCTCGTCGGGCGGGTCAGCACGGCGAGCTGGTGGCGTAGGAGAAGATTCTCGATGACGAGGTCCTGGCGCGGGCGGACGAGACCACGAAGAGCCAAGAGAAGGAGAACGAGCGGTTCGAGCACGCTCGTAGCATCGCCGATCCCGGTCCGTCGGAGGTATTGCCGTCCCACACATCGCTCGGTGGTGGATCGAGAACGTCGGCTGAGGCGCCCAGGGCGCCCGCCCTTGCCAGCAACGTGGCGCCACGAGGTGCTCTCCCGGGGGTGGCGGGTCCGTGCCGCCGCACCACTCCGTCGTGGATGCCTGCGGTTCCTGGCCGGCGGCCGCAACCGCGACCAGAAGCACCGCCCAGGACTCGCATGCCAATCAAGCTCGCCAGCCAGCAAGCCAGACCCTAGAGGAGAACTCCATGCCTGAGGGCGCCCGAGAGTTTGTCGGCTACGGACGGAACGAGCCTGCGGTCTATTGGCCCAATGGCGCTCGAGTGGCAGTCTCACTCGTGATCAACTTCGAAGAGGGTGCGGAGCAGACACCGTTGTACGGTGACTCCCAGGCTGACACAATGCGTGAGCGATTTGCCGTGCCAGCCGGTGAACGTGACCTTCGAACCGAGTCATTCTTTGAGTACGGCAGCAGATCTGGGTTCTGGCGGCTACTGGACGTCCTCGATAAGAATAGGGTGAAGTGCACCTACTTCGTTAGCGGGATGGCGGTCGAACAGAATCCAATCGCGGCTAAAGAAATCACCGGAGCTGGTCACGAGCCATGTGGACACGGTTATCGGTGGGGCCCACAGTACACATTAACAATCGACCAGGAAAGGCAGCATATTAATAAGGCAGTCCAGGCGATAGAGCAGGCCACTGGCGAGCGTCCACGGGGCTGGAATAGTCGCGGCCCTAGCGCGCACACGAGGCAGCTTCTGGTCGAGGAAGGAGGATTCTTGTATGACTCGGAGTCGCACGCCGAGGACTTGCCCTATTTCGTCGATGTTTCACACAGAAAGTGGCTAACGATTCCGTACAGCTTCGAGACTAATGACATGAAGTTCTTCCGTGCACCCGGCCATGCGGAGCCCGAGGATTTCCTCGCACAGCTGACTTCTGCTTTCGACTGCTTGTACGAAGAAGGTCGTGAGCATCCTCGGTTACTCTCGGTAGGTCTCCACCAGCGGTACAGCGGAACTCCGGCGGGTGCCAGTGCGGTTGACGAGTTCATCCAGTATTGCCACCGTGTTCCCGACATCTGGTTCGCTCGTCGGATTGACATCGCACGATGGTGGCTTGAGAATTTCAATGACTTGCCTGCGTTTGCTAGCTGACGGCGGCTGAAGGCGCCACTCCTGCGAGCGCGTCCCGTCCGCGGGCGCGGCGTGGGTGGTGGACGTTCGGGGCTACGATGTGACCGCACGGGCGGGCATCTGAGAAGGTTCCGTTGGGCTCTGCTGGCTTCGGCTACCCTGGAGCCGCAGCAGGACGGAGGAGGCAGGTATGCGATGCGACCGGTGTGCGGGTGAGGCGTTCACCAAGGCCGGCCATGATCGGTACGGCCGGCAGCTCTACAAGTGCGTCCAGTGCAGCCGGCGGCTGACCACGCGGTCGGCGTCGGCTTCAGTGGTTACCGCTTTCCCGATGAGATCATTGCGCTCAGTGTCCGCTGGTACCTGCGATTCCGACTCAGCTACGCCGACGCAGCAGAATGGCTCGCTGAGCGTGGGATCACGGTCGACCCGAGCACCGTCTACGACTGGGTGCACGCCTTCACGCCCCGGTTCATCGAAGCTGCACGCCGTCATCGTCATCCCATCGGGCGGAAGTAGCGGGTGGATGAGACGCTGTTCAAGATTGATGGGAGATGGCGGTACGCCTTCCGCGCCATCGACGAGCACGGCCAGATCGTGGATGTGCTGCTGAGCGACCACCGCGATACGACCGCCGCGACGGAGTTCTTCGCGCGGGCCATGGCGTCGTCCGAGGTGACGCCCAGCCGCGACACGACTGACAAGGCGAAGTGCTATCCGCCAGCGCTGCGGGTCGCCGTGCCGACCGCGGAGCACCGCTCATTCCACTACCTAAACAACGACCTGGAGCGCGATCACCAGCACGTGAAGGGCCGGGTGCGACCGATGCGGCGGTTCAAGCAGACGGCAACGGCGGGCACCTTCTGCCAGGGCCACGCCCTGATCCGCACCCTCGGGCAAGGCTTCTCTGATCTGACGGCCGGCGTCTCGCCGCGGCTGCGGCTGGCCACCGCCTGGCCAGTGCTGACGGCGGCTATCTGAGCGACCTCTGTGTCGTCGGGACCACTGCAGCACGCCTTCCACCGGCTGAACTCACCTGGCCCCAACGGACCTTCTCCCCCGACGATACTCGCCTGTGGTCCTCGGTACTGTTCCCCCTCACGCGGACGCGGCCGTCGTCTGCGGGCCATTGTTTTGAGACCAGGGCCAGATGAGCGCTGGTACGGCGCGTGACCCGAGGGAGGCTGATGTACGAGATGGATTCTGGCTGTGACAGCGAGCCCAGCTACATCCATATTGCCCGCCCGAGCGGAAAAAGAGTTGTCCGTGTGACAGAGTCGCGGAGCGAGATGCCTCTTAAGGTGCCGTGGCGAGAAGCCAGTGGGCCACCCGCAGCGTGTGCTGAATCGTTCGAGGCAGTGCGCTGAGAACCTACCGCATGGGCGGCAACCACACACTGCGGTGTGTACCGGCTAGTCCGATGCCCGCACCGCGGCACGGTCGTCAGCAAGGTCGCATAATCTCAATGAACGGCGGAAGCTATGCCACTCGTTTTGTAGCAATCCTGGGCCGCGATCTGAATCGCACGTCAGTGCCGGAAGGGCCTACCCGTAGTCTAGCTGCTTGTGCCGTTTGTCGCACCCGAGGAAGTGTCTGTCCCCGGCAGCGGTGGAAGCCAAGTATGCATCGCTTTAATGACCCGCGGAATGATCGTCGTTTCGGTGCTTCGAATCCCCGTGATGTGAGCCAGTCTGACGTTCACGAATTCGTTCAACTCATCCACACTCTGGCAATTCACCTGAATGATCAGGTCATGGACACCCAGGCTGTAGCCAACGTAGCTGACCTGGTCCATGGCCGCGATCTGTTGGGCGACGGTCTGGTCGCGGCCAAACTCAGTGTTGATGGCGACCAAGCCCACCACAGCAAATCCAATCTGGCGCGGGTGGACGACAGCCGCCAGCGTGATCACGCCCCCTGTGACGAGACGGTCAATGCGCTTGCGTACCGTGCCCTCGGAGATGCTGAGCTGCTGGGCGATGCCACTGTTCGTCGCCCGTCCGCTTTTCTGGAGCAACTGGATGATTGATCGGTCCAGGCCGTCCAGTGAATAGGGCGCCACCATGCTTTGCGGTGCCGCTTTCGTATCCTTGGTGTTTCTTGACAGGCGTGCTGCCTCCTGGGTACGCTGGCCCGGTGCCGGAATTCGTCGCAATCCGTGCGGATGATAGCATAAGTCGTCGTGGAGGGCGAACCGTGTGGCGACGGGGAGCGGCCACAGAAACGATAACTGCGCTACGGCCTAGCGCGGAGCGGGCCGCTCCGCTCCAGCACAGACTCGCAGGAGGGAAGTCGGGTATATGCTTCACGGGATTGTCGCCTCGCTGGTCACGAACTTCACCCACGATGGGGGCTTGGATACCGAAGGCATTCGTCAGAACGTGGACTTTCTGGCGCGCGCCGGCATCCACGGAGTGTGCATTGCCGGCGGCACGGGCGAAGCGCTGTCGCTCTCGGAGGACGAGTATCGAGAGGCGGTGGACGCGGCGCTGCGCGGCGCGGACGGCCGTGCCTTCGTCGTCGCTGGCGCGCTGTGGACGGATCCTCGGCGGATCATCGGCTGCTGCCGGTACGCTCAGACGGCCGGCGCGGCCGCTGCGATGGTCATCCCGCCCTACTTCGTGCGACCCAGCCCTCGCCAGATCGCGGCGCACTTCCGGCAGGTCGCTGAAGCTGTCGACATTCCTCTGATCCTGTTCAACACCCCCGGTCGAGCTGGGCTGGACATGGACGCGGAGCTGATCGTGGAGCTGGCCCGCACCTGCCCGAACATCGTTGGCGTCAAAGAGGCCAGTGGCAACATGATTAAAGTGAGCCAGATCATCAGTCAGGCTGGGCCCACTTTCTCGGTGCTGCAGGGGCTGGATGATCTCGTCTTCCCGACCCTGGCGCTTGGAGGCACCGGTGCGCTCGTCTCCCTCGCCACGCCGCTGCCGCGGGTGTTCGTGGAGATGTACGAGCGCTTTAAGGCTGGTGACCTAGTCCGCGCCCGCGAACTGCAGTTTGCGGTTCTACCGTACATATCGACGGTCTACGGCGAAACCAACCCGGTTGGCCTCAAGCGGCTGTTGGACCTCCTCGGGCGGCCCGGTGGGCCGCCCAGGCCGCCGCTCCACCCGATTTCCTCGGAAAACGACGCCGATCTACGAGCCGTAGTAGAGCCGCTGCGGGCGCTTGAGCGAGCGCTCGAGCCCGTAGCCGCCTGAGCCAAGTCGATGGCGACGCATACAGCTGAGCCCCTCTCACGTGTGGCGCTGCGGGCGGCGCTCGCCCGGATGCCACGGGCGCCGTTGGCGATGCTTCCCACGCCGCTGGTGGAGGCGCCCCGCTTGTCGGAGGCACTCGGCGGACCGCGGATATGGATAAAGCGTGAGGATCTGGCTGGGTTGGGGCTCGGCGGCAGCAAGTACCGCATCCTGGAATTCACCCTCGGGGACGCACTGGCACAGAGTGCTGACGTGTTTATCGCTGGCGGCATGGCACAGTCCAACCACCCGCAGCAAGTGGTCACCGCCGCCGCGCGGCTCGGTATCCCCTCGGTGATCCTGCTGGGCGGCGCCGAAGGCCGTGTGGGGTGGCAGGGCAACATGTTGCTGGCCGGCTTGAGCGGCGCGGAGATCCACGTCCTACCAGCAGCCGGTTTTGATGAAGTACGGCGTGCCCAGGAAGAAACGGTGGTGCGTCTACAGGGCGAAGGCCGGCGGCCTGCCATTGTTACCTTGACGCACGCTGTGCACCTGCGCAGCGTGATGGCGTATGCGAACTACACACTCGAGCTCGTTGAGCAACTAGAGCAGCAAGGCATCTCAGCCACGGCACTCTACGCCGGCTCGGGCGGGCCAACGTACGCAGGCATGCTGTTGGGAGCGCTGGCTTTGGGCGTACCGCTTCGGGTGGTCGGCTTCACACCGCAAGGCGGCGCGGCCCAAAGTCGAATCCAGGTCGCCGCGTTGATGGAGGAGGTGAGCCAGCTGCTGGCCATCGAGCTGCCGGGCGCAGAGTCCGCCATCTCGATCAGCGACGCGTTCTTGGGGCCCGGTCACGCGAGCACGACCCCCGAGGCGGTGGAGGCGATCAAGTTGGCCGCCTCCACCGAGGGTATCTTCCTGGATCCTGTGTATTCCGGCAAGGCCATGGCCGGACTGATCGACCACATCCGAACGGGCAAGTTGAGATCGTCGGACACCGTGGTCTTTGCCCATACAGGGGGCATTCCGGCCCTGTTCGCGTTTGCGGACGCGCTGATGCCGGAGCCATTTTCTGTGTATCGATCGACGGAGTGAAGGAGGGGGAGGATAGGTAACGGTATGGCAACGCAGGTGGTGAGCCCCTCGGTCGATCCCATCACAGGCCGACTGAGCAAACGGACCCGAGCCAGCCGCTCGAACATCGGCGGCCAGCTCATGGAAATGGCGCGCGCGATCCCGGACGTCGTCGCTCTGGGACGGGGTGATCCAGACCTGCCCACGCCCGCCCATGTTATCGAGGCAGCGGAGCGCGCCCTGGAGGCGGGACACACTCATTACACGGCACGGCGTGGCCTGGACGCGCTGCGCATGGCAATCGCGGCCAAACTCAAGGCTGAGAACGGCGTGGAAGTCGATGCCGAGCGTGAGGTCCTCATTACCACCGGCACGCAGGAAGCACTTACCATCGTTGCGCTGGCGCTACTGGACCCAGGCGATGAAATCATTATGCCGGACCCTTACTACTTCTCTTACGAGGATGCCATCCGCTACGCCGGTGGTCACCTGGTAACGGTCCCCACCACACGAGCAACCAACTTCGAGCCCGACCCGGACGACATCGCTCGTGCGATCACGCCGCACACGAAGGCGCTCATACTGCTCACGCCGAACAACCCCACCGGCGCGGTCTACTCACCGGCCACACTTAGACGTATCGCTGAGCTGGCGCAGATGCGCAACCTGCTGGTGGTTTCCGACGAGTTGTACGAAAAGCTGGTGTTCAAGGGCGCGCAGCACATGAGCCTGGCAAGCCTGGCGGGGATGCGCGACCGCACGATTACGATCAACGGCTTCTCGAAGAATTATCGGATGACCGGCTGGCGCATCGGCTACCTGGCCGGGCCGGCACGATTTGTCGCCGCCGCACAGGAAATCAAGAATACGCTGACCCTCTGCGCCCCCAGTATGGCGCAGCACGCCGCGGTCGCCGCCCTAACGGGGCCGCAAGACTGCCTGGCGGAGGCGCTGCAGGTGTACGGTGAACGGCGGGCTGCGTTTACCCGCGGACTCGATGCTCTGGGAATCCCGTACTTCGAGCCCGCCGGGACTTTCTATATCTTCGCAGACGTGTCGTCCAGCGGGCTGGCGACCGACGAGTTCTGCTTGCGCCTGCTACGCGACGCAGGCGTGTTTGTGTACCCCGGGCCGCATTTCGGGCACTATGGCGAGAAGTACGTGCGGATCTCCTTGCTCGCGCCGGTGCCCCGCCTGATGGAAGGGCTCAATCGCATCGGGCGATTCTGGACCATGCTGGCTGCCCCGGTCTGAGATGAGCCGGTGGTACATGGGTGAAGAGGGTACGAGCGGGACAACGCAATAGTCCGACAGATCGTTGCCTAGCGGCCGACCATGGACGGCATCAGCTTGCAGGAACCAGGCGAGGTAGACGGAGGACCAAGTCATGAACTGGATAGGCAAACGGGTTGATGGAGAAGCCGGCGCGCCCAGATTATGGCGTCCACTCAGTCGGCGCCAATTCCTATCGGCGCTGGCCACCACCGGGGCGGTCTTGTCGGCGGGGGGACTGTTGAGCGCCTGTACGCCGGCTGCTCCTGCAAGTCCCGCTCCGACAACCGCGCCGCAGAGCGGCGCGACCGCCCCGACGAGCCCGCCCGTGGCGGCCGCGGCGGCGCCGACGACCGCGCCAACCACGGCACCGGCAGTGGCCAAACAGGCTGTCACTCTGGTCGTGGGTATCCCGGAGGCCATCACTAACCCTGACCCGGTCATCCTGGGCCAGGCGGGCTACGGTGATGCCAAAGCGATCACGGACAATATCAATGAGGGACTACTGCGCTACAAGCCAGGGACGGTGGAGGTCGAACCTGCCCTGGCGGAGTCCTGGGACGTCTCCAGCGACGGACTGACCTACACGTTCCACATCCGACCGAACGTGAAGTTCCACGATGGGACGCCGGTCAATGCCGAGGCAGTCAAGCTGAACTACGACCGTCAGACTGACGAGAAGAACCCGTACCACTTTCAGGGTATCACGTATACCGAGATCGTCTTCGGGGACGTGGACAGGGTCGAAGTAAGCGGGGAGCGTGACCTCAAAATCACGATGAAGCGTCCAACCGTGCAGCTGCTGGGCAATCTGGCGATGTACGTCGAGGGGATGGTCAGTCCTGCTGCCCTCCAAAAGTACGGTAATGACTACTCCCAGCACCCAATTGGGACCGGCCCATTCAAGTTCGATCACTGGACCAAGGATGTTGAGTTCGCGATGGTAGCCAACGACGACTATTGGGGTGGCCGTCCGAAGGTTGACAAGGTAGTTTTCCGGACCATCAAGGACAACACCGTTCGCCTGCAGGAGCTGCGGGCAGCGTCAATCGACGTCACAACGGAGTTGGACTTGAAGGACGTGGACTCAGTCAAGTCATCGGCCGACCTGCAGACCATCAATGGCTCATTCCTGGACACGCAATATATCGGCATGAATACCGTCCTGGCACCTTTCGATAATGTGAAGGTGCGCCAGGCGGTCCAGTACGCCATCAACAAGCAAAATATTGCGAAGGCCCTCTTCTACGGGAATTACACGCTCGGAGCCGGTCCGATCCACCCGTCGCTGCCAGGCTACGACGGGAGTCTGCAGAGCGTTTACACGTACGACCCGGCCAAGGCGAAGCAGCTGCTGGCCGATGCGGGCCTCTCGTCCGGATTCCAGCTGGAGCTGCTTACGCGTAGCGAGGGCATCTGGCCGCTTGAGGTCCAGCTTGTACAGGCGGACCTTGCTGCCATCGGCGCCAACGTGACCGTCAAGCAGATGGACAGCGCCGCGTTCTATGACCAGATTAATGCTAGCAAGGGGCAGATTTTCCTGAATGACTGGGTCTATGATACCGGTGACCCGGACAACATCATGTTCTCAGTGTTTTCCTCACCGCGGGCGCGCAGTCGCCTGGGGTACAACAGCCCCGAGGAGGACAAGCTGAACCTCGCGGCTCAGACGGAGCGCGATGCCAACAAGCGCATCGATCTGTACAAGCAGGCGCAAAAGATACTGCTCCAGGATTCGCCGATGGTCTTCCTCGGGTACCCCGCCAGGATAATGGGTGCCAAGAAGGGCATTGCGAACCTCAAAGTCTCTCCGATCGGGAGTCTTCCGCTCGGCGGCGTCACGGTGGGGTGACGGACTGAGGCGCAATCCGCAGGCGGAGATGAGCGGTGTTTGCTTACCTGGCCCGGCGCGTGGCGCTGCTCGTCCCGATCCTGCTAGGGGTATCTCTGATCACCTTTGTCATGCTGCACGTGGCCGGCGGTGACACGGCGGAACTGAAGCTGGGGTTCCGTAGTACACCCGAAGCCTTGGCTCGCCTCCGCCAGGAGCTCGGACTGACTGACCCGCTGCCCGTGCAATACGGGCGCTTCCTGCTGGGGGCGCTGCACGGCGACCTCGGGCGGTCGCTTGCGAACAATGCACCGGTGTCTGACGAGATTCTGGCCCGCTTGCCCGCGACCGTGGAGTTGAGCGTCCTGGCGATGCTGATCGCGATCGCCGTGGGACTGCCAGTGGGCATCCTGTCGGCTACCCACCATCGCTCGCCCGTGGACTACGGTGCCACCATTGGCGTCCTGCTCGGGGTGTCAATACCCACTTTCTGGCTCGGCCTCCTGCTCATCATCGTTCTGGCGGTCGGCCTGCACTGGTTGCCCGTGTCCGGTCGGATCGACCCGCGGCTAACGGAGCCAGCGGTTGTGACTCATCTGCTCATAGTCGATAGCCTCCTGGCTGGGGACTGGACCGTTTTTCAGGACGCGGCCAAGCATGTCGTGTTACCAGCGGTGACCCTGGCTGGCTGGCCGGCGGCCATCATCGCCCGTCAGTCACGCTCGGCCCTGCTCGAGGCACTCGGCCGGGATTACGTGCGAACGGCGCGAGCGAAAGGCCTGCGCGAGCGACTGGTGATCTCCCGCCACGCTTTCCGCAACGCTCTGCTGCCGGTGGTCACGGTAGTTGGACTGGAGTTCGGGACGCTACTAGGCGGGGCGGTCGTGACCGAAACTGTCTTCGCCTGGCCCGGAGTGGGCCATATGGTCATGGACGCCATCGCGGCGCGTGACTACACAGTTGTCCAGGGGACAGTGATGCTGTTTGCGACCATGTTTGTGATCCTCAACTTGCTGGCTGACATTGCATACGTCTTTCTCGACCCGCGGATTCGGTATGCCTGACAGCTACTCTAAAGGGCCGTCGAGCGGTACCCTGCCCGCCGCGTCTGGCAGTGCGCCACTTGCCACCCCAGCACCAAGTGTGCCAATAGTGCCGATAGTTGCAGTGCCAGTATCTGGCCCATCGGGTTGGTTCCAACTGTGGCGGCGGTTCACCCGCAATCCCGGCGCATTGATCGGGCTCACCATCCTGGTGGTGCTGGCTCTGATTGCTATCTTCGGGCCGTTCCTGGTGAGCGACCCGACCAAACAGGACATCGTGGCGCGGATGACAGTCCCGAACGCCACGTACCGGATGGGCACCGATGAGTTTGGTCGGGACATCCTCAGCCGAGTGGTCAACGGGGCCCGCATTTCACTCCTCTCGGGCATTGGGGCGGTTGCCTTTGGGCTCGTATTCGGTGTGCTCTTCGGCACCTACGCTGGCTACTTCGGCGGGGCGCCCGGGACGGGCATCATGGCCGTCATGGACATGCTGTTAGCCTTGCCCGCGGTTCTGCTGGCAGTATCCATCGCCGCGGTCCTTGGCCCCAGCCTGGTCACAGCCAGCATCGCCATTGGTGTAGTCAACGTACCGTATTTTGCCCGGCTCATTCGCAGTGCCATCCTCGGTGTGAAGAATCAGGAGTACCTGGAGGCAGCGCGCGCCGTCGGCGCCCGCGACCTGCGCATTATCCGGCTGCACCTCCTACCTAATGTGCTCACGGTGCTGGTCGTTCAGGCGACCATCGGCATCGGCAATGCGATTCTGCTCGTGTCGTCGTTGGGCTTTCTGGGACTTGGCGCGCAGCCGCCCGTGCCTGAGTGGGGTGTGATGCTCAACGAGGCGCATCGGTTTATTGTCGACGCGCCGTACACCGGTATCTTCCCTGGTCTGGGTATTATGCTGACGGTTCTGAGCTTCAACCTGGCCGGCGACGGACTGCGCGACGCTTTAGATCCAGGATTACGGTGAAGGCACATGACACTCGGTTGGGCAATGGTTGGTACTGGCTGGCACCTCCGCGATCGTGCCGCACCGGCGGCTCGGCGTGCGGCAGGTACTCGTCTGGCGGCGGTATGCAGCCGGGATCTCGCTCGGGCGGAGGAGTACCTCCGAACGTTTGGCTTCGAGCAGGCCTACGACACGTACGCCGACGTTCTGGCCGACAACAATGTGGACGTGGTCTATCTGGCAACGCCGAATTATTTGCACGCCGAGCAGACGATCCAGGCGGCGCAAGCGGGCAAGCACGTGCTGGTCGAAAAGCCAATGGCGCTGTCCGTCGCCGAGGCCCAGGCCATGCTGAAAGCTTGCCAGGCGGGCGGCGTCAAGCTGGGGATTGGCTTTCACCTCCGTCACCATCCGGCCCACCGAGAGGTGCGACACCTGCTCGCTACTGGCCAGGTCGGCCAACCTCAGCTTGTGCAGCTCCAGTGGGTGCGTGCTAACCCCCGCCGCGAGGGCTGGTGGCAGGATCCGGCCCAGGTGGGCGCCTACATCACCATGGCTCGCGGCGTTCACCTGCTCGACCTGTTGTGCTACCTGACCTCTCGCTCACCTCGCCAGGTGGTAGCCATGACCGATGGCCAGCGGCAGGACCGCCCACTGGAAGAGACGGCACTCGCACTAGTCCGTTTTGACGGCGACCTGTTCGGCTCGTTGGTCGCCAGCCGCACCTTTGCTGAAGTAGACAACAGCCTCGCCATTTATGGTTCTGCTGGGTCGCTGCGGACGACGGCGACCGTAGGCACCGACGCGATCGGCGTCCTCGAGCTGACGACAGGCACCGAATCGCGGCGGGTTACATACCGCGACCGCGACCCATATCAGGCGGAGATCGAAGCGTTCAACCGCAGCGTCGTCGAAGACATCGAGCCAGACGCGTCCGGCCGTGACGGCTTGCGCTCGGTTGAGTTCACCGAGGCGCTGCTGGAGTCGGCGCGCACAGGGCGCGCAGTGGATATGAGCGAATCCCGGCCGGAGTGAGAGAAAAGCATGCCGCGTATCATCGGCGACAACATCGATCGGCTCGTAACAGTAGAGATGCGTACGCAGGGCATCGTCCGCGGAAACATCGTGCAGCTGTATGACGCGGCGCGCGCCAAGTTGTGCGAGCCGCTGACCATGCTTGGCGCGCAGCGGCTGCGCGAAGCGATCCGGCCTGGGGACGCGGTCATCATCACCACCGGAGCTGGAAGCTGGCCATGGCTACCCAAGGGAGAGACGGATGGCCCGCCTGGCGCAGCCTCGCTCGCCCGCGCGATCTCGCTCGGGCTCGGCGCCCGGCCCATCATCGTCTCCGAGGAGCGCAATCTGCCCGGCATCATCGCCTCGTGCGCTGCCATCGGTCTGCTGAACGTCGACGCCCGAACGTTGGCGGCCCGCACCGGTGCGGTGCTTACAGCGAGCTTCCCCGTGGAGGACGCGGCCGCGCGGACCCAGGCGGCCGCGCTGATGGACCTCTGGGCTCCGCGCGCGGTGATCGCGATTGAGAAGCTCGGCCCGAATGCCAGGGGTGAGATCCACAGCCTGCAAGGGTTCAACTGCACGGAGGACACCGCCCGCGTTCACCATCTCTTCGAGATCGCGGCGCAGCGTGGCATCCTCACGGTCGGCTACGCCGACGGCGGCAACGAAATCGGCTGCGGCGTGATCTACGACGCGACGCGGCGTATCATGCCGGCCGGCGCGGTCTGCCAGTGTCCATGCGGCGACGGGATGGCGACCGTGGTAAGGACCGACGTCCTAGTCGTAGCCACGACGTCCAACTGGGGCGCATACGGGACCAGCGCTTGCCTCGCCTACCTCCTGAACGACTCCTCGCTGTTGCACGACCCGGCCACCGAGCGACGGATGGTTGAGCAGTGCGCGCTGACGGGGGCCGGCGACGGTATGAGCGGTATGTCGATTCCGTGGGTGGACGGATCCAACCTTGAGGTCCAGCAGGCCATCGTGACGGTGCTGCAGATGATCGTGTCGAATGGGCTGCGGACGATCAAGCGGCCGTTCTGAGACGCCTGGGGTACCAGGACAGCGCGAGAATTAAGAGGAGTAGCAGGACATGCCAGCACAGAGCGGCGCCGACCCGCGATTCGTCATCTTTATTACTGAGCCGAAGGAGCACCCCTCACTGGACGTGCTGCGGAGCATCGGCGAGGTTCGAACTGGACATCGCAACCGACGCTACTCGGAGACCGAGTTGGCGGCCGAGCTGCGGGATTGTGATGCCGTACTCGTTACCTCACGCGACCGCATAACCCGCGCGGTCATCGAGGCAGCGCCGCGGCTAAAGATAATCAGCAAGTATGGCGCGCGGCCGGAGAATGTCGATCTGGAGGCGGCCTCGGAGCACGGGATCCGTGTGCTCAGCACGCCGTGGGCGAATCCAGACAGCGTTGCCGAGCACGCCATCCTTCTGCTGCTAGCTGTACTGCGGCGGCTCATCCAGGTGAGCGCGCACGTGCGGGCGGGTGGCTGGCGCGACACGGTCCGGCCGAGCGTGGAGCTGAAGGGCAAGACGGTCGGTCTGGTTGGCCTGGGGGGCGTTGGATCTAGAGTGGCCGAGAAGCTGGGGGGCTTCGGCGTACACCTGTTGGCCGTCGACCCATACCTGTCGCCGGATCGGGCCGCGCCTCTCGGCGTGAAACTGGTGGACCTGGACGCGCTGCTGAGCGAGGCCGATATCATCACCCTGCATGCCATGGTCACCCCCGAGACACGCCACATGATCGGCGAGGCTCAGCTCCGCAAGATGCGGCCATCCGCCGTCCTCGTCAACACCGCTCGGGGAGCCCTGGTCGATGAGGCAGCCTTGCTGCGGGCGCTGCAGGAGGGATGGATTGCAGGCGCAGGACTGGACGTGTTCGAGGAGGAGCCCGTAGCGGCCGACAACCCGTTGCTGGCACTCGACACGCTGGTGGCCACACCGCATGTGGCAGCAAACACGCAGGAAGCGATCGAGCGCGAATTGAGTTGGGCTGCCGAGGATGTCACCCGAGTCCTGCTCGGTGGCTCGCCGAAGTACTGCTAATCAGTACACCTACCAGGGAGAAGCATTTTGCCGATCGAGCGGATTCAGCCACCAGGTGTGTTCACCCCGGCGAACTACGTCCACGTGGCCAAAGCAGGCAACACCGTCTACTTCGCCGGTCAGGTGGCGCGAGACTCGCAGGGCAACGTCGTAGGCAAGGGTGACGTGACCGCACAGGCTATCCAGGCATTCGAGAACCTTAAGCAGGCGCTGGCCTCGGTCGGGGCGGACTTTAGCAATCTGGTCAAAATCACGGTGTATCTAACCGACGCTGGCTATCAGGATGCCGTGACGGCAGTCCGCAGCCGATACATCGTGGGTGCACTGCCGACCGCCACGGTGGCGGTGCTTAAGGCGCTGGGGCACCCGGACATGCTGGTCGAGATCGAGGCCATAGCCATCGTCGAGTGAATCCAACCAGGCGCAGTGGCTCAGCCGCAGCCACCCCCACGAACCGGCCGTGGCGCTCCGCTGCTCAGGGCGCCATCAGTCTCCGACCGTTCTACGCGCACCGACAACAGCCCTGGATCAGCACGCCGCGCAGTGAACCGCGGTCTGCGAGGCGACTGCCTAGCCGCGTGCCGCCCTTGCCCGTCGTGCGAATGAACCCGATGGGTGCAGATCTCCAACCTGACTCGATGCGGCGCCGGGCGATGCCCCTTCCCTGAGTAGATGGAGAACCCGCTCGTGGATCGCACCGTAACGCTTGTGATTGCCTCACCTATCGAGTCGTACCTGGTCGAGCAGATCGCCGCACTGGACGCGCGTCTGGACGTCGTCTACCGTCCGGATCTGATTGGTCGCCCTCGCTATCCGGCGGATCACACACCACCCGTCGAGCGCACTGAGGCGCAAGCGGGGGAATGGGCAGCGATCCTTGCTCGGGCCGAGGTGCTTTTCGACATCGACGGCCCCAGCGCTTCGGACCTTCCCCGGCGGGCTCCCCGACTGCGCTGGATCCAGGCAAGCAGTTCGGGCGTGGGCCAGTGGATCAGGGACCTGGGGCTAGTCGACAGCCCGGTGGTGGTGACGAACGCGGCGGGCATCCACGCCGAACCATTGGCCGAGTTCGTGCTGCTCGCGGTCCTCCACTTCGCCAAGCACATGCCGCGCATGGTGGCGGAACAACGTGCGCACCGCTGGGAACGGACGGCCGTCGAGATGGTGCGGGGCAAGACTCTGGGGATCATCGGAATGGGGAGGGTGGGGCGCGAGATGGCTCGTCTGGCGAGTGGGGTTGGACTGCGCGTCGTCGGGGCTCGGCGGACGGCGACGTCTGGGGCCGTCGAGGAGTTCCCCTACGAACTCCGGCCCCTTGAACGGCTGCACGACCTCCTGGCTGAAAGCCACTACCTTGTCCTCATTGTTCCGCTCACCCCCGAAACCAGAGGCCTCATCGGCGCGGCGGAGATCCAGGCCATGAGACCGGGCGCCGTGTTGATTAACCTCGCGCGTGGACCAGTCGTCGATGAGCAGGCGCTGGTGGCGGCGCTCAGGTCAGGACACCTTGCCGGCGCCGCGCTGGACGTCTTTACTGAGGAGCCGCTGCCAACCGATTCTCCTTTTTGGGACATGCCAAACGTACTCGTGACACCGCACAGCATGAGTACTGTGCCTGAGGAGAACCAGCGCCTCGTTGATCTCTTCTGCGACAATCTGCGGCGCTATCTCGCAGGAGAGTACCTCCTCAACGTAGTGGACAAGATGCGGGGGTACTGACGGGTAGATGGCGCACAACAAGCCGTAGTGGACAGTCTCTCTTGTGTTCCTAGCAACTTTCGCAAGTTTGGGTCCACATGCAGATGACGATCGCTGAACTGAGCTCTGAGGCATGGCTCGACGGTATCGACGGCCTACGTGCGCTCCTAGGAGCACCCGACAATCCGCGGCTGTTCACTCCACACTTTCTGAAGGCATCGTTCCCGAAGATTGGTGGACGGATCTTTACTCTCACCGAAGGCCAGGTCGTTCGAGCAGTCGCATTCGCGTTTCCGCGTGTGGTCGGGACGGGACACCAGGTGGGCTACACCTTCCGAGTCCATGCCGCCGATCCTGCGCACCCAGTCAACGTACGGGCATTCGCGGATGAGGCGTCGGCGGCGTGCAACGGTGCCGTCATGGTGCCATACGATCCAGATGGCTCCCACACGTTCCACTCGTCCGTTGTGCACCAGGACGGAGCTCTGGTGTTCGCCACACCAGGCGTGCCCGACGCCCCCGCGGTCCGTCGCCTGCACCAGCATGTCTGGGGCTCTGCGCCAGATGACCTGTACCCTGCAGACATGCATTCAGACGAGTTCCAGCTTGGCACGTCGCTCGTCGCACGACACGGAGTGGACGTTGTCGCATTCCTCTTCGGGTTCTACAAATTCAAGCAACCGCTCCTTCCCCAGGCGTGGCGCGAACGCTACTCGGATGGGCTGTATGTGGAGTCCCAGGTCATGGGAGTTCACCCATTTTTTCGCCGCCACAGAGCAGGATTCCTATTAAAGAAGGCGCAGGCCGAGGACGCGTTGCGTCGCGGGATTCGCCTCATCAACTGGGTAGTGGATCCGCTCCAGTTTGGGAACGCGCTTCTGAACTTCGGTCTGCTCAAGAGCATCAGCTTCGAGTGCTATCCCAATTACTACACGTTCCGGAACGAATTGAACCATCTGCCTGCTTCGCGGTTCGTCATCACCTGGCTTCTAGATTCGTGGCGCGTGCAGGAGGCACTCACTAGAACAGGGGCCCCGACAGTCCTAGACTTGTCACGTGTTCAAACGAGCGTTGGTTGGGCTAATGATGGCTTTGCTGACGTACACCTCGATCTCAGCGATAGGTTGATCGCGATCGAGGTCCCCCCCGAGTGGACCAGCCTCCAACGAACGTTACCGGATGATGCTGCACATTGGCGAGTTGCCACGGACCGGATCTTTGCGCGGTACCTGGGTCCGCAGCTCGGACAGTACGTTCTGACGTCCGTCGGTGAGCGCGACTCACGGAAGTACCTGATTGCAGAACGAGTAGACCACGAACTGCTGGAGCAGTTCGGGTTGCCTCGCACGTCAGCTGCCTAGCATCGCGTCATTAGATCCGGCGAGAGTCTCCAGTTCGATACCGGGGGCATCCAGTTTATGATTCGCCTCGCCCTCACGAGGGCTGCCTGTCCGGCAGGACAGGTCGTTTCCGCTGCAAAACCTGGTGGTGGGACCCGGGTTGGGGGTGAGAGTTGTCCGGGGCTGGTTGAGGTCCGTCGGAGCCGGATGTGGACTGATCCGAGTGTAGCTCCACGTGTACACGTGCTGGACCACCAGCGGCCGCAGGGTGACCACAACCTGAGTGGACAGCCGCTCCGTCGTAGAGGTGTGCGGACGGTAGCGAGCCGGCATTCACGTGATGTGCTGAAACAGCTGGTCCTCCTCCAACAGCTGATTCCGCTCACCGAGCTACGGCTCGAACTGCCGCAGCAGCGCGGCACCAGCGCGAGCAGGCCGACTGGCGCCTACTGGTTCCGTAGCAGTCGAGACAGAGGCCCCGCGGGCTGACTGGGTTGTGTGGCGCCTCCCTGCCTACCCGGTAGGCCCTTTGAACTGGAAGCTACGGGAAGGAGTCGCGTTGGCGGGTCCAGCCCTTTACCCGGCGGCTGATGCCTCCACCGACGCTGTCACAGTGGCGGCAGCTCCAAGTTGCTTTTGCCAGGCGTCCGCGGCGCGCAGGACGGTCGCATCCGCCCAACTCCGCCCGATCAACATCATGCCCACTGGCAGGCCGCCGGACATCCCGATCGGGACATTCATGGCTGGCTGACCCGTGACGTCGAACGGACTGGTGTTCGGAATCATCTCCAGCGCCCGCGCTACCGACTCCTCCCGACTGGCGGTCGGTGCCGGGATTCGAGTCGCCTTCAGCGGCAGCGTGGGCATCACCAGCAGATCGCACTGCTCCAGGGCCGCCTCGTAGCCGGCGCGCAGCGACCGCGCCAGGTTCTGCGCTTTGGCATAGTAGCGGCCGTGGTAGCCGTCCTGCATGTACTGGCCAAGCAGGACCACCAGCTTGGTCGTCTCCGACAGATCATCGGCCTGGCTCAGGCGGCCACGGCCATACACCTCGAGCAAGCTGGTCGTGTAGTGGCCTTTCCAGTTCGTGCCCATGCTGTTGCCGGCGACCATGAGCATCGTCGCGCCCTCGACTGCGACAGCGTTCCAGATGTGGATACCGTCACGGTGCCAGGGGACACTGACGTCCCGCACCTCGCAGCCAAGGCGCTCGAAGCCGTGGGCGGCCTCGCGCACGGCTTCGTCCACGTCCGGCTCGGACAGTCCTGCCCAGCCGAAGCCCTCGGCGACGATGCCGATCGTCAGACCGCGGACATCCCCAGTCAGAGACGCACTGTACGGCTCGACCCGGACGTCGGCTCCCTGGCGGGAGTCCAGTCCATCCGGCCCGGCGATCGCGTCCAGAAACAGGGCAACGTCAGCCGGGGTGCGCGCCATTGGGCCCAGGTGGTCCAGCGTCAGCTCGATTGGGAACGCGCCCGTGTAGGGCACCAGGCCCCACGTGGGCTTGAGGCCGTAGATCCCGCACCAGCTCGCTGGAATGCGGACCGAGCCGCCCTGGTCGCCACCAATAGCCAAGTCCACCTCCCCAGCCGCGACGAGGGCCGCGGAGCCGCTGGAGGATCCACCGGTCGTACGCTCAGGGTCGATGGGATTGTGTACGGGCCCGGTGTCGCTGGTGTGGCTGCCCCCCGAGAAGCAGAGGCTCTCACATACGGCCTTGCCCAGAATGGTGCCGCCGGCGTCCAGGATGCGGGTGACGATGGTCGCGTCGATGTCGGGCACGTAGCCTTCCAGCAGCGAGGTGCCGTTCATCATCGGCAGCCCCGCGACGCAGACGTTGTCCTTGATCGCGACCGTCTTGCCGGCCAGGGGCCCGTCCCCCGTCCCAGAGATAGTGGACTTCCAGTACCAGGCCCCGAGTCGGTTGTCCTCAGGCTGGGGCCGGTGCCCCGGGGCGCGCGGGTACTTCACCGGCAAGGTAGGTTCGGTGAGCTGGTCGAGGCGGGCATACGAGGCCAGGGCCGGTTCCATGAGCCCGCGGAACGACGCGAGGTCGGCATCGGTGAGATGGAGGTGATAGCGTGCGGCGACATCGCGCAGCTGATCGAGAGTGGGAGGTTTAGCTGTCATCCGAGAATCACCCTTGTCTTCAATTAGAGCATCACATCTGCGTGCGCACGCGTTGAGGCACCGCTACCTGACATCCAAGGCATAGACGTGGCTCGTTCGCCCAGCCCAGTGATGGACGCGCTCCGGAGGCTGCTGGTCTGGTACGAACCTGGTGGCTCCAGGTTCCCACCCCTGCGGCCAGACCTGACCGAGTTAGCCGAACGCATCGATCAGCGCCTGCCGCAGGCTCTCCAGAGCAGGCCGATGCCGCGAGCGTACCGTTCACCGGCCTTAGACGGGCGGCCATGTCGGCACTTCGACAGGACAAGCGGCTCCAGGTCCAGGCCCAAGCGGCGCACGCCCCCAGCGTAGCATCATCGGTACAGCGCCTTTCACGTGTTGCGTGAGAACGCGGTCTCCTTGGCAATCCCTGGGCAAGTTGAGTGGCAGCTTGGCTCACCCAATACCTGACGGGAGTCTGTGCGACGTTCCAGCGCGTTCACACCTCGACCCTCGCTGCTTGACCTGCACCTTGACACCCAAGACGGCACCCACATAGGCCGGGGTGTTGCTATGGGGCACCAGGTCGGTCAGGTCCTAACCCCGATGAGTCCAGTGATCTGCCCGCCGTCCGCAGGAAGCCGACGGCTGCGATGGCGTACACCACAGCGCAATCGACGACGTCCTGTTCGAGAACGTATTCATCGACGCCAGCCGAGAGCCCGGCTTGCGGCCCGTAACACAGTCCTGGCTTCCCTCAAGCCCGCCACCGGCTGGCGTCACTGGCGGGCAGACGGACGACGTCCTCGGGCGGCTCACCACGGACCGCCGTTGCGGCCTGCCTGACTGCGCGGGCGAGCGGGTGCTCCGGGTCGGTCCAGTTCGCTTCCCACCCCTTGATTCGCCGAACGCCCACAGCGAACGGCTGTACGCGGCGCGCGACCTCGTGCTCGAACTGGTGCAGGTCGAGTCCCGGTGGAACCCGGGCATCCAGGACCGCCGTGACCAGACGGGCGATCTGGTTGGCAACCGTTCCGCCCTGGATGGTCCCGACGTTCACCGTCAGATGGCGCGCTGGATGGCCTGGGGGCAAAGCGTGCGCGAGAGCCGCAGGTGGTTCGATGTCGTTGCCATTGAGACCATCGACAGCTCGGATAGCCTCTGCCATCCGAACAACCGCCGAGCGTCCCTGTTCGACGGAAGACGCGTGCCCACCCTCGCCCGACGCCCGCAACTCGATCCAGAGTAACCCCTTCTCTCCGACGCCGAGCCGCATGAAGCCGGGGCCCTCGCCGCAGAGGATGCCGTCGCCGACCAGATCAAGGTCCTCGCTCAGCAGGTGTGCGGCGCCGTGGTCGCCAAAGACCACTTCGTCCGCGACGGCCGCCAGCGTCACCCGACCAGGCCAGACATCGCGGTGTCGGGCGAGAGCGAGGAACGCTGACAGCATGGCCGCAACTGCGCCTTTCATGTTGCCAGCGCCGAGTCCGAAGACCCGCCCGTCGCGTCTCGTGCCTCGAAAGAGGGGCACCGTCCAGGCCGCTTCGTCCCCTGGCTCCATCGTGTCCAGGTGCACGTTGAGGATGAGGTGCGGGCCGGCACCGCTGCCCACGCAGGACGCCACGACATTCGGCATGTGCGGCACACTGGCGACCACGCGGGGCGCCAGTCCATGCTGCTCCAGACAGCGATACACGATGGCTGCAGGGCCCGCCGTATCGCCGGGCGGGTTGACGCTCGGCTGTTCGACGAGTTCGGCGCAAAGCAACAGCAGTCGCTCGCGGTCGGCCTCGATCTCAGCGCGTAGGTCGGTGAGTGCTGCGTCCACGCAACCCCTCCCGGAACTCCGGCCAGTCCAGTCGCTGGACTGTCGACACTATCGTATATGCCCTCGTGTGAGTCGCCGCAGGGCCGGGGCGCCGACCACCACCATGTTGTGGTGGCGCCCGGCCTCAGCCTCAGCGACGGATGGCGGTGCGCCCGATTCTACGCGCGGGCGCCCAGGCGCTCGAGCACGGGCCTGCGATCCAGCGACCGATCACGAGCTCTGCCGACCCGTGAAAGGCGCTGACACGTGGGCCGCGTCAGGACCGAACCCCTCGTCTGCGTCAGCACTCACGCGTCGTCAGACCCCGTATCAGCAGACACCAGCGGCGGCAGGTCCGCGAGCGAGCTCAGCCCGAACTGGCGCAGGAACGCCGCGGTGGTCATCAGCGGCACCGGCCCACCGCGCACGCCGAAGCGGCGTACTTCGGCCAGCAGCCCTCTGGCCAGCAGCGAGTCGATCACACCGCCACTCTCCACACCGCGGAGCCGTTCAACATCCGCGCGAGTGACAGGTTGTTCGTAGGCGACGATAGCGAGGACCTGATGAGCGGCGGAGGACAAGGGCTCGAGCGGGGGGGCCTGAAGGTACCGCTCCACGACGGGCGCACAGTCACCTGCCGTGGCCAGCGATAGCTCGTCCGCGTGCTCAACCAGCGTCAGACCGACGGGGGGCGCCTCGTGCAGCACGGCGCACGCCCGCGCCAGCCGGCTCCGTCCGACCTTCAGGTGTTCGAGCACCGCGGCCCGACCGAGCGGCTTGCCGGCCACGAACAGCAGGGCGACGAGCTGACGAGCGTCGATTAGCACGCGATCGTCCCACAGCGCACTGGCAGGGGCGCCCTGATGGCGCGGGCGCGCGCGGGGCTGCGGCGCCATCGGCACCAGCGGCTGGCTGGGCGGCTTGGCCACGTGGCGCGGACGCCAGCTCGCCACGACGGTCGTTCCCAACTCCTCTAGACGCCGGCGCCCGATGAGCTGGCACCCGCCTGCCTCCGCCTCGGCCAGATCGAGCGCGACGACGATGGGCGGTGCGACCCGCAGCTGCGGCGGGAAGGGCCAGGGCTCCTGGACGGCCCGTAGGATCACCGCACCAGCTGCGCCCTCACGCTCCAGCTCGAAGCGATCAACCAGACCAGCCAGGCGCAGCTCGCTCACGTACCCGTCGACACCAGGGACCTGTGCCGGAGCGACCTCTGGCAGCTCCCAGCCGAGCGCCCGTGCAGCTGGCACCCCGGTCCAGACCAGCCCTGAGTCTCGCGCCAGCTCTTCGATGACTTCTGCCGGCGCCGAGAAGCTCCGGACGACAGCGCGCCGATGCAGCCGCGGCACAACAGCCAGCAGGCCCTCCCGCTCCAGGCGTGTGCGTACCCGCGCACGCTCGGTGCGATCCGGGAACAAGCGCCGGAGGTGGGCAACAAGCGCGGGGTCACCTGTGGCCAGGGCAAGAGTCGCTCAGGCCGTGGCCGGGGACAGCGGCGCTCCCGTCGCCGCCGGCGCCGCCCGTCGCCGATTGACGCTGGCGCGCGTGACATGCAATGTGTCGCCCTGGATGACGGGGTCCAGCTGGCCCTGTTGCACCAGGGCGTAGACGCGGGCGCGGCTGACGCCGAGCTGGCGAGCAGCCTCGGCCACGGATACGGTCAGGTCCGCCGGAGCGAGTGGATCAGTGGATTGAGATGCGAGGGAGGCCTCAAGCATGCAAAAAGGCACCTCCGGCAGACGAGTGGTCAGTGAGCGCAGCAGGAAGGGTACCATCGCACGCACAAGTGTGACAGTCCCACACGCTCCATTTCTGGTACCACTAGGACTGGATCGGGGGCTTGGGTAACGTCGCCGAGTACAAGCGTGAAGCTGCGTAGGCCATAGGGAGACTCGACCGTAACCGAGTTTCGGGCATGAGGAGAGCCGCTAAGTGGCACCATCGAGCTACCTGCGTGATCGCGAAGAGGGTGATGAGGAGGGGTGAGCCGCAATGGAGTTCGGCTTCAACAGCCGCGCAGCGCCAGTGACCCGGCGGGATAAGTGCATGATCAACAGCCTGAGCGTAGAGGTTATAGCGTCTCTGGACTCCCCGGGAAGATTCCTCCTGCCGACGAGCGGTCAGCCATATCCGTCTTATCGGGATCAGTTCATCGTCTACGGAAATTGTCAACCCTAGTGAGACACGGCGGGCGGGCAATTACGCTGTGGGCAACACCTCCAGGGGCGGGTTGACCCAAGCCGGGCGGGGAAGAAGTGGGGGCACCGGGGCGTGGCGGACGAAGCGCTCGGGGTGGGCCGCGTAGGCGACCTGGAGCACCTGCACGCGTTGCTGGTGGACGGAGGCGGCGCGGCCGTGATGCACGTTGGCCGGGGTGTGGTAGCCAATGCCCGAGTGGCGGTGCTGGTGGTTGTACCAGGAGAAGAAGTCCTGGCAGAAGGCGCGGGCCGTCTCCAGCGAGGCGAAGCGGTCCGGGAACTCCGGCCGATACTTCAGCGTCTTGAACTGCGCCTCCGAGTAGGGGTTATCGTTCGAGCAGTGGGGGCGCGAGTGGCTCTTGGTTACCCCGAGGTCGGCCAGCAGCAGCGCCCCCGGCTTGGAGGCCATGGACGCGCCCCGGTCCGCGTGGATGGTCAGTTGGTCGGCAACGATGCCCTCCTGCGCGATGGTTTCGGCCAGGAGCCGCTCGGCGAGGGCCGCGCTCTCGCGGTCGGCCAGCAGCCAGCCGGTCACGTAGCGACTGTAGATGTCCAGCACGACGTAGAGATAGAAGTAGGTCCACTTGGCCGGCCCGAGCAGCTTGGTGATGTCCCAACTCCAGACGGCGTTCGGCCGCGTGGCCACCAGCTCAGGCTTGACCGCGGCCGGGTGCGTGGCCTGGCGCCGCCGGTCGCGCACCTCGCCGTCGGCCCGCAGCAGGCGGTACATGGTCGGCACCGAACACAAGTAGCGCTGCTCGTCCAGCAGCGTGGCGTAGACGGTCGGTGGCGCGTGGTCCACGAAGCGCGCGCTGTGCAAGACGGCGCGCACGTCGGCCTGCTCCGCCGCACTCAGCGCGCGCGGCTGGGGCGCGGGCCGTCGCGGCGAGCGGGGCGGCCGTGACGCCGCCCGCTGGCGCCGATAGTGGCTTGCCCGCGGACGGCCCACGGCCGCACACGCGGCCTGCGTGCCGATCACCGGCGCCAGCTCCTGGATCGCCTGGTCGATCACGGCATCGGCTCGCCGCCGCTGCTCGGCGTCGCGCTGCTGGTGGCGAGCTGCTCCAGCAGCGCGGAGAGTTTCCCCTGCACCGCGATGACCTGCTGGGCGGTGCTCAGCTCCGTCTGCAAGCGGGCGTTCTCCCGCTGCAGGCGTGCCACCTCGCGCTCCCGCGGATCGGTCGGGGGCCGACCAGGCGCACCGGCCAGGGCCGCCAAGCCGCCCTGCTCACGCAGCTTGCGCCAGGTGCTGATGTGGGAGGTGTACAGGCCGTGCCGCCGCAGCAGGGCGCCGCGCCCGGCGGCGTCCAGCGCGTCGTATTCCAGCAGGATCTGCGCCTTGTAGCGCGCGGAGTAGGTGCGCCGCGTGGCGCGGGCTGGCACCTCGGGATCGGGCACGCGCGCCAAGGGGGTGGACTCAGGCATGGCTCAGGATGCTCCATCAGGCGCCCTCTGCTCAGCTTTTCCAGGGGCTGCCGTGTCTCACCCTAGGTTGACACAGAGGGTCCCCCCTCAGCCCTTCCCCCGCTTTTTCATGCTCTCGGCATCACCGAGCGCTCCAAGACTCAGCGACGCAGACTGATGTCCACGCGCGCCTTCGGCTCCGGCGCGGGGGTGACCGGCCCCTCCTGGGTATAGAGCGGCCACCAGCCGTCGGCGTCGCCGTAGACCATCCACCGCCCGATGGCGTGCAGCTTGGCGTACTCGACCGTCTCCTCGGGAGAACGGAAGATGAGTGGCTGGCCGCGCACGCGCTCGATGGCGGGGGCGACATCGAGCACGATCATGCCGTAGCGAATCGGGCGGTCCGACACGTGATCGGTCCTCCATGGGTCCGGCCGCAGCGTAGCAGCTTCCCTGGCGCCACCGGGTGATCCACGACACGGCCACGGTGGCCGCGCAGTGTCCGTGCTGCCTGCTGGTGGCACGGGTGGCGCGGGATGCGCTGACGCCGCCGCCGTCCAGGAGGGACTACTGGCAGCACTGTGAGGCGTAAAGTCGGCTGTCGGCTGTCGTGCGGCGGAGCCATGCTGGAGACAACGTCAGTCGATTTGAAGGAGCCTTTAAGCTGGCCTTCACCTTACCGGGTTGGCC